>Ga0302320_10004725_pt1 | contig 30808 bp, 23 predicted proteins | sample Bog_T0_3_FD_202130 | JGI IMG/M metagenome (GOLD analysis project Ga0302320, IMG submission 202130) | Peat permafrost microbial communities from Stordalen Mire near Abisko, Sweden - Bog_T0_3 | ecosystem: Environmental > Terrestrial > Soil > Wetlands > Peat | place: Sweden: Abisko, Stordalen Mire... | reverse complement strand
TCGTACAGTTGAGAGCGCTGTTTGGCTGTGGTGAAGCAGCAGGTCACGTACCCGTTTGGGGAGATCTAGGTCTTGGCGGCGAGTGGAAGGACAGGCCGGTCCACCTGTACATCATGGACACGGAGTCGGGCACCGGGGCCTTCGTTCTGCATGCCCTGCAGGGCGATAGCAGGAAGGTGAGCTGGAAGACCGTCCGCGAGTTCAGTGATTCGCGGCATCCGGATGGAACGATTTATGAAGCCGGCGAGCAGACGATGGACGCGCTGGTGCGTGACCCTTATGGACTGGCGATATCGAGTCTGCGCTATGCCAACGGCGATGCCGAGCCGCTGTCCTTGGCCGCCACCGGCGGGTCACCCTATGTGAGGGCGACTCGCGAGTCTCTGATCGCGGGGACCTATCCACTTGCCCGCATGACCTATGTCTTCGTCAACCAGCCTCCCGGACAAGCTGTACCGCCGCTGGTCAAGGAGTTCCTGCGCTTCGTGTACAGCGAAGAGGGACAGAAGGTGGTCTCAGATTCGGACGGGTTTTTGCCGCTGACCCGTCGGGATGCTGCTCAACAAGTGAAGGCAATGCAGTAAACGCATATACTCGTAGCTTCCGATCAGCAATCTCAGACAAAAAAAGGATGCCGGCCGCCGCAAAGCGACCGGCACCCTGCCATTCCAATGCTAGAAGATGATCTTGAGGCCGAACTGAATCTGCCGTTCGGGCGTTGAGGTTACGGTCAACAGTTGCAGATTCGATGCCGCGCCGGCGACGGCTGGATTCGTCGATGCCTTATAGATAACCGAGTTGGCGCGTGCAGGCACCTGGAAGTTCGGGTGGTTGAGGGCGTTGAAGGCCTCCGCACGGAACTCGACCCGGGCGAGCTCGCCCAGCCGGGGCACGGCGGTGTTCTTGACAAGAGAGATATCCGCAGTCGTGATGCCCGGACCGTAGACCGAGTTGCGGCCCTCATTGCCGATGCGGGGATAGTAGCTGCCGTTGGGGCCCGCAATCGGCATTGGATAAGCGAAGCACTGGCGCTTGAGGAAGTTCACTGACGAAGACGGACTGCGCTGAGTCAGGTCAGTGGGGTTACCGGTGCATCCCGCGCCGTATACACGGTCCGGCAGAGAGAAGGTATTAGCACTGGAGAGACCCAGCGGATCGCCGGAGATAAGCGGTGTAAACGGCAGACCTGTCGCGACGCGAACGATTCCGCCCAACTGGAATCCGTCCGTTGCGGCCCTGACAAAGCTGTTGCCGCTCTTGACGCCGCGCAGCGTGTACAGGGCGTTGAGGACGAAGTTCTGCTGCACGTTGAAGTCCGAGGGTCCCTTGAAGCGGCCAACGTAGTTTGGAAAGGGCGCGATCAGCGAGTTGGTGAAGTTCGTGCCGCCATTGGACGAAGATGACTCGTCCAATGACTTGCTCCATGTGTAGGAGGCGCCGAGGCGATAGTTCCGTCCCGAGCCGCGCAACGCGACGTTGAGGGCGTTGTAAGTTGTGGACTCATTGAACATCGTCGTGTCTTCCGCTCCGACCAGCGGGTTCAGCTTGGTGCCGCTGGTGGCGTAGGTCGTCTTGCCCGCGACCGTGGTTGGCACCAAGGCCGGCCAGATAAGGTTCTGCAGCGTGGAGCCCGGCCCCGTTGGCTCAACTATGTTTCCGTCGTTGCTCTTGAGCGGCTCACGCACGCCGTGGGAACCCGTATAGCCGAACTCCAGGCTAAGGCTCTTGAACAACTCCTGCTGCACGTTCACGATGTACTGCTGCACGTACGGACGGCTGAAGTTCTGCTGAATGTAAGCAGTCTTATTGGTGGGATTGGCGATGGCCAGGTTATAGGCAAGCTTGGGGTTCGTGGAGTTGGTGGAGTAGGCTCCAAAGCTGCCGGCCGGCGCGGGGCTCAGATTGGCCGTGCTGCCGAAGGGGGCCACGGACACGGTATCCAGGGTGAAGAGGTAGGTCAGCGGCAGGGTGTCATAGATGCCATAGGCCGCGCGCACCGAGGTCTTGCCCTGGCCGAAGGGATCCCACACCACGCCGAGGCGCGGCGAGAAGTTCGCGAACGTAGGATTCTGATAGAGCTTGCTCACCACGGTTGGCGCGGGATCCGTGGGATTGATCATCACGCCGAGGTGACCGTACTTCTCTCCGACCGAGGAGGCAGGCTCATAACGCACACCGGCCGTCACGGTAAGGTTGGGACGCGCGTGCCAGGTGTCCATCCCGTAACCGCCATAGAGATTTTGGCGAAGGTAGATGGGGATGCTCTTACCGGGGATGTTGGAGGTGAAGCTGGTCGGCGCATTGGTGATGAAAGTCTGGTAGGAGCCGAAGACGTAGTATCCGTTGGTCACATTGCCGATGTCGTTGGACTGGTCGCGCTCGTAGGAGAAGCCGGCTTGAATGGAGTGCGCCCCCTTGGTGAGATAGAAGTCGTCGCCCGCCTGGTAGCTGTGATAGTGGAAGGAGTACAGGCCCTCCGAGTGGACGCCGCCGAAGAAGGTGCTGAGGCCGCCGACCGCGATCTCACCCACGTTGGCGCCGGGCACAAAGCCGAGCGCCCCGTTCGACGCCTGCGGACTGATGGCCGTGTTGGAGGCCGGCGCGATGGAGAAGGTATACGCATACCCGGCATGAACGAAGTTCACCGCGCTGGCAGAGAAGGAGTGCTGCTCCTGCACGGAGTAGGTGCGGCGCGTGATGTCCAGCCCCTCCTGCACAAAGTCGAAGCCGTCCGGCTGGCTGTCGACCGAGGCGTCATTGAGCGCTGTCACGTGCGCCGCATCCTTGGTGGAGAAGGTGTAGTCAAAGCGACCGGTGTAGAGGTCCTCCTTGGCATTCTGAGCCGCATGGAATGTCCAGGTTCCCGTGTCTCCATTAATCCCGGCATTGGCCTGTGGGAAGAGCGAGAGGTACGGTTGGACGTTGGGGTCTACGGTGTACTGCTGTAGTCCCACGCCGTTGGCCGGTTCCACGGTGCCACCGGGGCCGGTAAGGCAACTCTTATTGGAGGCGGTTGCGGTCTGCGTGCACTGCAGCAGGCCCGCATCGGCGTTCGGGGAGGGCACAGTATCGGAAGTGGTCGTAGTCAGGTTCTGGCGCAGACCTTCATAGTTGAAGAAGAAGAAGGCCTTGTCCTTGTGGATGGGACCGCCAATGCTGGCGCCGAACTGGTTGCGCTTGAAGGGCGCGTCCGTACCCGTTGGAGTGAAGTAGTTGTAAGGATCGAGCGCGCTGTTGCGGATGAACTCATAGACCGTGCCGTGGAACTTATTGGTGCCTTGGCGCGTGACGGCGGAGACCACACCGCCGGAGGTGCGGCCATAGTCCGAAGTCGCGTTTGAAGTGACGACCGTGAACTCCTGGATCGCATCCACGCCCAGGGTCCCACCCAGCGCTCCACCTGGACCGGCTCCGGAGTAATCGTTCGTAGTAACGCCGTCCAGCCGGTAGTTGTTCTGTTGCGGACGTGTGCCGCCAATGGAAATCTGCGTGCCGACACCGCGGTTGGAGCGGGAATTATCGCCGGATGAGATGCTCAACTGGTTGTCAACTGTATGGACGTTCGGCTCAAGAATACTCAGCGAAGTCCAATCGCGTCCGTTGAGAGGGAGTTCCCGCAGGGTCTTGCCGTCGACCGTCTGGTTCAGCTGGGTCGATCCCAAATCGACGATCGGCGTCGTCGAGACGACATTGACAACCTCATTGGTGGCGGTCGCAATCTGCAGCTTCATCGTCAGCACGGTGTCATGGCCTACGTCGACCAGGGCCTCCGTCTTCTCGGTGGCAAAGCCCTTGGCATCAAAGGTAACGTCATACGTCCCCGGGTCTACGTTGGGCTCGTTGAAGAGTCCCGTGGAAGTGGTTGTCAGCGTCTGCGTGATGCCCGTTCCGCGGCTGATGATTTTTACGACCGCGCCCGGAACTACAGCGCCGCTGGGGTCCGTCACAGTACCTGTGATGCTGCCGCCCGAAACCTGCGCAGACGAATAGCCGGCCAGGAAGAGCGCGCAGAACAGGACTGCCACCAGTGACGACAAGAGACTGGCTGGTGCTGCAACTCTTGAGGACATCGCGCATCGCGGAGCCTGAGGGAAGAGATTGAATTTGAAGAAGCTGGGCATGGTGTAGGTCTCCAGAAGCACTTGAAAATTTCTGTGGTGCGATAGGTCAATTTGAGTAAGAGGACATTGCGACTATTCGATTTTGTGAAGCTGCTCCTGCAATAGCGAGGGCGTGAGTGGAAGAAAGTCGCCTTCCTTCATAACGTCCTCTTGCCCTTGACGGCTAAGAACATACTTCAAAAACTCATGGAGCCGCGGGTCGACCGGTTCGCCGGGCTTGCGGTTGAGCATGATGTAAATGCAGCGCACCATCGGATAGGTGCGGTTGGCGGTGGTCAACAATGTTGGCAAGATATAAGGGCCGCCATTGTTCTCCGCAATCGCCAGGACCTTAACCTCCGGGTTGGCAAACTGAAGACCGGTGAAGGCAATGCCATCTGGGTCTTTGGCGAGGTCATCGAGCATCAGGTCGCCGGCGGTGTGGATGAGCTTGCCATCGGGGCGGTGCGCGTTGGTGTACTCGCGCAGATCTCCGGTCCACTGGTCGCTGCCCTTGAAGACGTTCTGCTGGAAGGCGTAAGTGAAGCCGGGGATGATCATGTCATACCCGTAGACGTGGATGCGGTGGCTGGCCTGCGGCCCAGTGACACCGAGCTGGCCCCAGGTGGTGATGCGCTCCTTGGCGCCGCGACGCAGAGCGGTGCCGTAGATCGCATCGAGTTGCTGCATCGTGAGCTTTGAGACCGGGTTCGACTTATTGACGAAGATGATAAAGGGCCAGGTCTTGCCTTCAGTGTGGAACGACCCGGTGGCCGCAGCAATGCCGAGCGGCTCATAGTTGTACATCTTCTGGAAGCCCAGTACCTCAGTTGGCCACACCTCGCGGCCGAGCAGGCCGAGGTCGGCGACGTTGGTGTAGAGCGCTCCCAGGGCCTGTGCGGAACTCTTGAGAGTGTCGTCAAATTTGATCTCGGGATGTGTCTTGTGGAAGCCTTCCTCCCACAAGCCCTCAAGCTTCACCATAAAGTCGTTGCCCCAGACGCGGATGGTCCCTGGCATCGGCGGCCCGGGAACGAACTCGGGTGCCTGCTCGGCGTAATTGGGAATTTTGGTGCGGTCTTCCAGTGTGCCCGGCGGCGTTCCCGTTTGCGCGGCTGCAACGGAGGCCATGATTAGAAGAGCGGCTAACGGGGATCGGGACAAAAGCATGGTTTCTACCTCAATACGACAAGTCCCTCACCGGCACAGGGTCTCCGCAGGTCTCCGCCAAGACGGCGAAACGGCGGCATTTTAGGGCACACAAGATGTAGTTTTGCGGTATGAGTATCCTCTGAACTCGTCATGAAATCTCGTTCATAGCGTTTGTTAGGGCAGTGTCAATCGAGCTTCCTACGCTCTTCTTCAATCACTTGTCTGGTCAGCGGGAGGTACTTGCCGTCGCGCACGATCTGCGCCTGGCCCTCTTGCGAGAGGATGAAGCGCAGATACTCCCGCAGCTTGGGATCGAGCGGTTTCTTGGGATCGCGGTTCACCCAGAAGAAGACGTCGGCGTAGAAGGGGTAGGTGCGGTTGCGGATGTTATCCATGGTGAGGGCTTCAAAGGGACCACTGTCCTTGTAGCCGATGGCGAGCGTTTTGACGGTAGGCTTCTTCCAGAGTTCGCCGCCGGCAACGTAAGCGATAGCGTACGGGTCTTTGGCGACATCTTCGATCATGGTCTGGCCGGCGATCTTGAGTGTGCCGTCTGGGTTGGTGTCATTGGAGTACTCGATCAGGCCGCCGTTGAACTTGCTGGTAACGCCGCCGAAGGCGCGGGTCTCAACCTCTTCCGTGAAGTGAAACTCCAGGTTATAGCCGAGCACATGGATCGGCTTGTCAGCCCACTCACCAGTGAGTCCGAGCTGGCCCCACGTGCGGATGTTCTTGTCCGCGCCGCGGGCCGCTTTTTCATTCCAGATGAGGCCGTCATAAGCGCCGGTACGGACATCGCCGAAGATGCCGTCAATCTGCGACATGGAAAGGTGCGCGAGCGGGTTTTTGGCATTGACATAGAAGCCGATGGGCGGGTTCCAGCCGGAGACGTCGTAGGAGCCGGTCATGCCGACGATGCCGGTGGGCTGGTAGTCGAACTCGCGCTGGAAGGAGAGCCGCTCGTCCCACATAATCTGGCGGCCCATGATGCCAACGTCAGCCACCTTGTAGACCAGCGACGTGATGGCGTGTTCGGAGGTACGAAGGTTATCGTCGAAGTGGACGTTGGGCTGGAACTTCTGGAACGCGCCTTCCAGGTAGCCGGCCAGTGGGGAGTCGGCGAGATAGTTCGATCCCCACTGGCGAATGGTGCCGGAGACATGCTGCTCGGGAACGTAGTGCGGAAGGTCAGAGAGATCGAAGCGGTCGGGTTTGTAGTGCACCTCTCCACCCTTGCGCAGAACGCTCTTGGCGCGCGCCGCCTGCAACGCGCTCGCTTCGGCGTCGGACTCGGACTTGGTCTTTTGCGCGGGCGCGGTGAGAGGTAGAAGCATTATGGTGAGCGCGACGGCGGCGAGGCGATAGAGTGCGGTCATGGGATGTCTCCTTGGAATATGCGTTGGTTCTATTGAATTTTGTCGAGCTGCTGTTTCGCGACCTCCGCCGGCAGCGGCATGAAGATGCCTTCTTCCTGCACCCTCCGCTGTCCTTCGAGGGACAGGATGTAGCGAAGAAACTCACGCAGCGCCGATTTGAGTGGTGTGCCGGGGGCTTGGTCCACGTAGAGATAAACGAAGCGTGTGAGCGGATATGCGGCGGTGCGCACCTCGTCGAAAGTGCCGGTATAGAAAGGGCCCGAGGAGCTACGGCCGATGGCGATGGCGTGCGTTCCCGGCTGCACATTATGGAAGCCTGCATAGCCAATCGCGCCGCGGTCCCGGGCCACGTCCTCGACGATGCGCGTCAACACGGAGGTAGGACCGCCGTTCTTTTCTCCCAGGATTCCTTCCCGCAGCGGGCCGCCGTCGCAGATGCGGCGGCTGATGAAGTTCGGCACGCCGTCGGGCGGGAGAACGCCGACCAGATGGATGGGAAGAGTAGCCCACTCCCCATGCAGGCCGAGATCTCCCCAGGTGTTGATAGCGTTTGGCGTGGCACACCAGATCGCCCGCAGTTGGGGGAGATCGAGTTGAGTCGTCGGGTTCGCGTTGTTGACGTAGAAGGTCAGAGCGACCGTGCGCGTGGGGGTGCGGTAGCTGCCCAGGGCAACGGCGATCTCCGTGGGAGGGTAGCCGTGCTTTGCGCGGAAGGCTTCGATCTCGGCTGGGTTGAGCTCACGGGAGAGCGGAGAGAGCTGCGCCGCCCCGGAGGTGAGCGCAGCCGGCACGGACAGGGAAGCCTGCGATTGCAGAGCAATGGAGACCTGCGGCTGGAGAGCATGGAAGCCGGCGATCCAGAGCCTCATGAGGTCGTCCATGGTGTCCGAACCGATGCTGGTAAATTGGCCATGGAGTTGGGGGCCGTTGGTGAAGTGCGGCAACCTGGGGTCGGCCGGTGCCACGAGACTCTCTTTTTGAGGAGGCGGCTCTTGTGGCTGAAGATGTTGTGTCTCGACGGCGAGGATGGCGGGAGGGAGCGGGAGATAGACGCCGTCGTTGGCAACCAGCGACTGCCCCTGCGGACTCTCCACAAAGCGGAGAAAGGCTGCGGCCAACGGTGGGACAGCGGTCCCCGGCCTGCGGTCGAGGAAGAGATAGATGAAGCGCGTGAGGGGGTATTCGGCCGAAGCCACTTCTGCGCGCGTACCGTGGGTGAAGTGGATGCCGTCTTCAGAGACAGCCACGATCTTCGTTCCTGCTTCGAGATTGGCGAAGCCGGCGTAGCCGATGGCAGCGGGGTCAGCGGCCACATCGTTTGTGATGCGCGCCAGCACATTGACCGGGCCGCCGGTGTGCTCGGTGCGGATATCCGCACGCAGTTCCCCACCCTGGCACACACGCAGCCGGATGAAGTTGGAGATGCCGTCGGGAAAGTTGACGCCTATCGGATGGACCGCTTGCGTGGCCCACTCGCCGCCAAGTCCGAACTGATCCCAGGTAGCGGGTTGCGTGCCATCTTTACCTGACGGCGTGCAGTAGGCGGCGGCCAACTGTTGAAAGCTGAGCTTCTGGACCGGGTTCGCGGCGTTGACGAAGATGGCGAGCGCGACGGTCTTGCCTGAGGTGTCATAGCTGCCCAGGGCGACACGGACTGCCGTAGGGTCGTAGTCGCGCGTGGCATGGAAGGCTGCAAGCTCGGGTGGGGTGAGTTCGCGGCCCAGCGAAACCAGGTCCGCCGAGCCGCTGGTGAGTGCCGGCGCCGCCGTAAGTGCGCCGTTGGCGGCGAGCTCAATGTGTGCCTCCGGATGGAGTGCGGTAAAGGCCGCGACCCACCGTTCCATAAGGTCTTTCATGGTATCGGTGCCTGCAATGCGGAGAGTCCCGCGCAGATCTTGAGGGGTTTGCGCGCTGAGAGCGGTCGCCGCCAACAGCGTCAGCAGTGTGGAAGCCAGGGCTCGCCGCTGCGCCTTGATTCTCATGCGCTGACGATCGCCTCCGACTCGTTGTCTGTCCACGCCTCACCGTGCAGCATCTTTCTAGCCTGTTTACTATCAAACTCGTCTTCCCACTTCGCGACCACAATGGTGGCGATGCCGTTGCCCACCAGATTGACCAGCGAGCGCATTTGCGACATGAACCGGTCAATCCCAAGAAGTAGCGTGATGCCGGCAACAGGGATGGTGCCTAGCGCCGACAGCGTGGCGGCGAGGGTGATGAACCCACCGCCCGTAACCGCTGCCGCGCCCTTGGAGTTGAGCATGAGAACAAAGAGGATAAAGATCTCCTGGCCAAAGGTGAGATGGGTGTTGGTGGCCTGCGCGATAAAGAGCGCCGCGATGGTGAGGTAGATGGATGTTCCGTCCAGATTGAAGGAATAGCCGGAGGGAATGACCAGACCAACGACGGACTTTGAACAACCGAGGCGCTCCATCTTGATGATCATGCGCGGCAGCGCGGTCTCGGACGACGAAGTGCCCAGTACAATCAGTAGTTCTTCGCGGATGTAACGCAGAAACTTCCACAAGCTGATACCGCAGCCAAGGCTGATGAGACCGAGCACGATCACGACGAACAGGATGCTGGTGATGTACACGCAGAGCATCAATTTTCCGAGCGATACCAGCGTATGCACACCGTATTTTCCGATGGTGAAAGCCATCGCACCGAAGGCGCCGAGCGGAGCCGCCTCCATGATGAAGGCGATGATCTTGAAAGAGACGTGCGCAAGCGAATCGGCGAGGCGGGTGAGCGTCTTGTCCTTGTCGAGTGCAACGAAGGCGAGTCCGACGAGGATGGCGAGGAGCAGCACCTGGAGGATTTCACCTTTGGCAAAGGCACTGGTGAAGGTGTCAGGAATGATGTTGAGAAGGAAGTCGACGCCGGAAAGCTCCTTGCCGGGGCCGGCGTACTGGGCGATGGATTTTACGTCGAGGCTACGGGCGTCGACGTTCATGCCGCGGCCCGGTTGGAAGAGAGTCGCCACGCCCAGCCCGATCGCCAGCGCGAGAGTAGTGACAACCTCAAAGTAGAGGAGCGCTTTGATTCCGACGCGGCCGAGCTTGCGCACATCTCCGATGCCGGCTATGCCCACGACCACACTGAGAAAGATGATCGGCGCGATCATCATCCGGATCAGCTTGATGAAGCCGTCGCCAAAGGGCTTCATGGACTGGGCGAAGTTGGGAAAGAAGAAACCGGCCAGAACGCCGGCGACGATGCCCACCAGCACACGGAAGTACAGAGTCTTGTAGAACGACTGCTTTGAGCCGGTGGGTGGCACACTGTTTACACCGGGGATCGCTTGAGAGGGAACGTTCAAGGGGTGGCTCGTTTCGCTGGAATGAACAATGTTATTGGAGTTTCCGTAACTGCTCAGCGTCAATCTCCGGTTTTAGCGGCAGATACTCGCCCTCCCGCCGGACGAGTTCCTGGCCTTCGCGGCTGAGCATGAAACGCAGGAATTCGCGGGTGCGCGGGTCGAGGGGATGGCCGGGTGCCTGGTTCGTGTAGATCCAGACTGAGCGGGCCAGCGGATAGGTGCGAGCTTCAACCGTCGCCGGCGTGGCCGCGATGAAGGGGCCACCGGCAGTGATGGCGACAGGCACCAGTCTGACGCCGGAATTGCGGACTCCAGCGCCGGAGATCGCGATGCCATCTTCGTCCCTGGCCAGTGCGTCGACGATCTGTTGCTGCGCCTCGTAGACGGTGCCGTCCGGACGGTTGAGGTCGTCGAAGTGCCGCAGCGATTCGTTCCACAGCATCGAGCCGTGCATCACCTGCTGCGAGAAGTAGAAGGCCGGTGCGGCATCGAGTTCGCCGGTGTAGACGTGGATGGGCCGGTTCGCCCATGCCCCGGTAAGGCCGATCTGGCCCCAGGTGCGGATGTTAGACGGCGCACCGCCCAGGTGCTCCGCACCGAAGATGGCGTCGAGTTGCGCGAAGTTGATGTGCTGCAGAGGATTGCTCCGGGATACGAAGATGCCCAGCGCCACGCTCTTGTCCGCGTTGGCGAAGCTCCCGGTCATGACCTCCATGGGATAGGGCTTGTGCTTCATCACCCGGTTGTAGCCGGCGACCTCCATCGGTCGAATCTCGCGGCCCAGAATCCCAAGGTCTGCGGTATTGGTAAACAGGGCGCCGGTAGCCGCGGCGCTGCTTACCAGATTGTCGGAGAAGGTGATGCCCGGATGGTACTTCTGGAAGGCCAACTCCCAACTCACCATAATCTTCTTGAGAAAGACATGACCCCAGCTGCGAATGACACCCGGCTCAATGCTCTGAGGCTGGTAGGCGGGGATGGCGTCCAGAGAAGGCGACTGCTCCTGGGCAGCATGCCCATACTGCGCCAGCGCAAGCGCGGCGACTGCAACTGCGGCAAATGGAAGGAGCCTTCTCATCAAGGTATGTCCCGTTATCTCGCTTCTGTATGAAGGTGTAACGCTCAGCGTTTGGGCTGGAATAGCCAGATTTCGGCGGCCTGGCCTTCCACCGGAGGTACCGCAACGCACAGCAGATTCATGCTCGGCACCCACTGGGATGTTCCCGCATGGTGGCCGGTAAAGAAGAGTGCGATGGTCTTGTAATGGTCGGCGTCCACCTGCTGCACTACCTGCACATTGCCGTCGAGCGCGGTCATGTAGATGCGGTGCAGCTTCTTATCGAACCAGATGCCCTCAGGCCCGTCGATGATATCGAGTGTTTGCACCACCTTCCCCGTGTCCATGTCGAGCACGTTGAATGAGGATGGACGGCGGTTGCCGACAAAGATGCGATGGCCGGCCTCATCCAGTGCCAGCGCGATGGGTTGCGCCGGCGTTGCCAGCTGATATCGCGTGGCGATCTCACCCTTGGCCACATCGACTATTGCCACCTGGCTGAGACCGGGCAAGGTCACAAAGAGGCGCTTTCCCTGTGCATCCATCTGGAGCGACCCTGGTCGATACTCGGTGGGCACTTCGCCGACCTTCTCCCACGTCTTGCTGTTCACGATGGCCAGAGCGCCGGGGCCACGTTTGGAATCGATCCCACCGTGGTCAACGTAGAGATACTTGGTATTGGGGTCCATATCCATCATGTCCGCGCCCAGCGAGAGCGGAATGATCTTGATCGGCGCATAGGTCTTGCCGTCAAAGGAACGCAGCGATCCGTCCTTGCCGTTGGTAACGGCCAGGGCATTGGTCCCCGGCACGTAGAAGAGTCCCTGCGGCCGGTTGAAGCCGCCGCTGATGGTGTACAGCGGCTTCCGGGCGGCAAGGTCGAAGACACGGACCTGATTGTCTTCCTGCGCCGAGGCGAAGAGCCGCCGGGTAACGGGATCCACGGTGAGATGGTCCCATGTGCCGGTCATCCCGGGTACGGGGATGCGGGCTACCAGGGTAAGGGCAACATTCTTGTCCGCCGTCCCAATCGTCGGCAAAGGGGCAGATGCCGGTGTGGGCGCCGGCTCCTGTGCCAAGGCCGCGCCTACTGCGAGAGCTGCGGTGAAGATGCTGCTGCGGACAACTGCATTCATCGAGTTTCTTCCTGGGGTACGGGTAGCAGAGCGCAGTACGTCCCCATAGTTAGCAAGCAAAGAATGAGTTCTTTGAGCCTGCTATTTATCAACTTCAGAAATGAATGACCGCTGAATCCAACATTAAAGAAGAGGCATACTTCAGCGGCCCCGCTGTTTGGCTCCCCAAGACTCTCTATTTCGCGGCTGCGCCATTGTGCGGGAGGGGCGAAACACGGCGGTGGGACATGTCGAGCTTCCGAGCTTCCTGTGCGGCAAGGGAGGGAGGCAGCGGAGTATAACCGCCATCTTCAATGACTGCCTGCTGACCCTCAGGGCTCAGCACATAACGCAGGAACGCCGTCACGTTTGGGTTCGCCGGCTTGCCCGGCCCGCTGTCGATGTAGGCCGTGATGCTGCGAGTCAGCGCATAGCTGTGGTTCGCAATCGTCTCATGTGTCGGCAGGAGATACGGACCACCCGCAGGCCCCAACGCAAGGGGGCGGATCTCCGGATTTTTGTAGAGCAGGCTGGAGTAGCCAACCGCATCAGGATCTGCTCCGATGGCATCCACAATCCGCTGCCCGGCATCCAGCAGAGAGCCGTCCGGCCGCTTCATATCCCCCAGCTCCACCAGCGCCGGGTTCCACTTGGTGCTGCCGTTCATCATGCGTTGTTCAAGGTAGTAGCCAAAGCCACGGTGGATCTCAAAACCATACAGATGAATCGGCCGCGCCGCCCACTCCCCCGTCAATCCGAGATCTCCCCAGGTCGCGGGAGGCTTCTGCTCCGCGCCGACCAGCCGGGCGGCCTGTGCGAGAGAGAGATGTTGCAGGGGATTCTTAGCGTTCACGAAGAACACCAGAGCGAAGTCCTTGTTGCGAATGTCGAGCGATCCCGTAACCACATCCACCCCGAGCGGTGGATAGTGGCGTACGTCCTCAAACGCCTCAACTTCCACCGGCCAAATCTCGCGGCCCATGATGGCGATATCGCCGGTGCCTGTATACAGCGCTCCGATGGCCGAGGCCGTGCCATGCAGCTCGTTGTCGAACTTAACCTCCGGATGCGTCTTACGGAAGCCGTCCTCCCATTTCACGACGAGCGTCTCAATGTAATCTTTCCCGAGCGCGCCGTGTCCCCAGATGCGAATCGGAGCTGGACCGAGGGGCGCCTGGGCGAAGAGCGGCTGAATGCAGTAAACGGCCAGCGCCGCGACGATGACTTGAGTTCCTTTGCGCGTCATGGCTCCTGTCCCTCCACATCCACAGACTTCGGCATCGGCTTGTCGAGCTTCTGTACCTGACTTTGCATCCGCTCCGGAGTCAGAGGAATCAGTTCATCGGCAGGCCCAACCAATGCCTGCCCCTGGGTGCTCAGCAGAAAGCGCACAAACTGGCTGACCTTTGGGTCGATGGGCTTCTCCGGCTCCCGGCGAAAGTAAATCCAGACCGCGCGTGTCAGCGGGTACTGGTGTGTCGCTAGTGAATCCTCACTTGCAACGATGGGCGAGGGCGTATCCAGCGCCAGAGCCTTCACACCTTGGCCGCTTGGAAGACGGGTGTATCCAATCGCGTAGGGATCACCTGCAACCGCTGCGGCGATGCGTTGCGCGGCGGAGACCCGATTGCCGTCGCTGTCGCTAAGCAGGTGGCTCTCCGCGTTGGGTTTGAAGTCCGAGCGCAGCACGTTCTGCCGGAAGTAGACGCCCAGCGCATCTTCCGGGCCAAATCCATAAACATGGATCGGCTTGTCCGCCCATCGTCCCTGTAAGCCAAGTTCACCCCAGGTGCGTATGTTCGCCGGAGCGGCGCGGTGCTCGCTGCCGTAGATCGCATCCATCTGTTCCAAGGAGATCGACCGGAGTGGATTGGCTGCGTTGACGATCACCACCGGCGTAAACAACTGTCCCGGAGCGTGCAGTCCCGCCGTCGCCACGGTCACGCCGAAGGCCGGCTGTTGATACACCCAGCGATAAGCCATGGTCTCCACCGGCCATATCTCGCGGCCCATCAACGCCACATCCGCAACGCCGTCATACAGCCCTGCCATCACGGCTGACGCTCCGTGCAGTTGATTGTCAAAGCGAATGTCGGGATGCTGGAGCTGGTACTCGGCCTCCCAGCGCAACAGTTGCTTCGAGAGGCCGGAGTATCCCCACACCCGAATTACGTGCGGGTCGTTCACCGTCGAGGGCCGTTGTGCCTTCGCGCAGGCGGTGTAGCTCATGCCGGCGGCCAGCATCCAACCGGCAAAGACACACCGAACGAGACCGGGTCTACTGAAGCTTCTTGAGCTGCTCATCGACAACCTCTTTGGTCAGCGGCAGATACTTGCCGTCCTTCGCAATGGCCTGCTGGCCTTCCCGGCTCAGCACAAAGCGCAGAAACTCCTTCACCTTCGGATCCATCGGTTTCTCCGCCGAACCGTTGGCATACAGATAGACCGCGTCATACAAAGGGTAGGAGCGGTTCTGGACATTCTCGCGCGTGAGCGGAACATAGTTCTTCGTGTCTCCGGGAGCGAGCTCTACCAACTTGCTTCCTTCCACTTTGAAGTTCTCCTCCGAGTAGCAGATGCCGTAGGGGTCCTTTGCCAGGTCTTCCACCATCATGCTGGCGCCGATGGCCAGCGTTCCGTCCGGTTTGCCGTAGTTGGCGTACTCACGCAACTCAGGGTTCCACTTCGCCGATCCGTGCATCACCTGGTCCTCAAAGCGGATCGCCTGGTGGTAGCGAAGGTTCACGCCATAGACATGGATCGGCTTGTCCGCCCACTCCCCGGTGAGCCCGAGCTGCCCCCAGGTCCGTATATTCTGCGCCGCGGTCCGCGCCCGCTCCGGATGCCACGAGGTTCCTTCCCATGCTCCGGTGCGCTGCGCGCCGAAGATCCCTTCCAGTTGGGCGATGGTGAGTTTTGTGATGGGATTGGCCTTGTTCACAAAGATGCCGAAGGCCGGCGACCATCCCGGCACATCATAGGAACCGGTCGCATATTGGATCTCGACCGGGTCGGCGTTCATGGATCGCTCATAAGCCAGCAGATCTTCAAAGGTGATCCTGCGCGACGGGTCAACATCGCCGGCGTTCAGAAAGAGTGCAAAGACGGCTGCGGAGGGTGTCTTGAGATTGAATTCAAAGCTCACTCCAGGCTGGAACTTCTTGAACGCTGCCAGCCAGTTCTCGCCCACGTGGCTGTCCGCGATGTAGTTGGATCCGGTCATGCGAATCACACCGGAGACCTGTTGTAGCGGCTTGTAGGCGGGCAGCCCACTCAGGTCAAACTTGTCGGGAGGATAGTCCACAAGGTCGCGACGCCCCTGCACATGGGCGTTCCTGGCCTTCTGTACGTCAAGCGCGTCGCGGTCCTGGGAGATTGCGGGCAGCGCGGCAAAGACTATGGCTGCGAAGATGGTTGTTTTGCGAAGGTTCATGATGTCCTCTTCTATGTGCGTGGTTTCAGTCCAGCTTGTGGCGCTGTGTCTGCGCGACCTTTTCATTGATGGGCGTATACGCTCCATCGTCCGCAACCGCCTGCATGCCTTCTCGGCTCAGAATGTAGCGGATAAACTCTTTGACCTTCGGATCGACGGGCGTCCCCGGCCGGCGGTTGATGTACAGCGTCGAGAAACGATGCAGCGGATAGCTGCGGTCCCAGATCGTCTCCGGCGTTGCGAGGACAAACGGGCCGCCCGCATGTTCGGCGAGCCCAATCTGCTTGACCTCCGGATTGGCGTACTGCAGATTCGCGAAGGCGATTCCATCGGGATCGGCGGCCAGCGCCTTCAGGATGTAGACGCCGGCGTTGATGACCTCGCCGTTGGGCTCGTGGCCGTTGTCGAAGTCCTTGAGATCGGCATTCCAGGTACCCGAATCATGCAGAACGACGCGGTTGAAGTATCCCGCCATGCCCGTATCGAACTGATAGCCGTAAACGTGAACCGCGTGCGTGGCGATGGGCCCCGTCAGTCCCAGGTCGCCCCAAGTGCGGACCTTTTTTCCGTTTGCGCCCGCGCAGCCAAAGATGGCTTGTGCCTGGTCCATGGTCAGTCCCTTCAGCGGGTTCGACTTGTGCGTAAAGACCTCCAGTGAAAACGTCTTATGCGGCGTGCCGAAGGAGCCGGAGCTGATCTCGATGCCCAGCGGCTCATATCCAAAGCGCCCTTTGAATCCGCGAATCTCCGAACGGTAGCCTTCTCTTCCGATGAAGGCGATGTCCGCGGTCCCGGAGGTGATGCCGGCCATCGCCGCCTCCGTGCCCGGCAGGTTCGTGGTGAAGGTAACGCCGGGCTGAAACCTCTGAAAGCCCTCCTGCCAACGCTTCATCAGAGCGGGGATGTAGTTGTTGCCGTAAACACGGACCACCCCGGAGACCTGCTGCCGCGGCTTGTACTGCTGCAGATCGGAGACATCCGTATGCTGCGGAAGCTGCGCGAACCCTGCGCTCGAACCGAGCGCCAAAACTGCCGGAAGCAGGAGTCTGAGCTTCACTGGAGCGCCTCCTTTGCCTGAGTGGCAAGCTCGGCGGACAACGGCAGATAGCCTCCTGTGCGCGCGACGATCGCCTGGCCCTCCGGACTGACGATGTACTCCAGAAAGCCCGCCACATTCAACGGCACCGCGGACTTCGGCTTGCGATTGGCATAGACATAAACAGTGCGCGCCAGCGGATATGTACCTGCCGTAATTGTCTCCGCCGACAGCTCGACCGGATTCGCATCCTCGCTGCCGGAGAGTGCGATGGCCTTGAGCCCCTGCGCAGGCAACGACGATAGCGCCAGACCGTATTTGTCCTTCGCCACGGCAGCGGCGATCTGTGCTTCGGCGGTCTCACCCGGCTTGGCTTGAAACAGATTCAGACAGCAGGAAAACTTCTGTGATCCTTTTAGAGCTGCACGCTCAAAGAACTGCACCTCTGCGCTTTGGATGTTGTAGGTGTAGAGCTGGATCGGTCTTCCTGCCCACTCTCCGGTCAGGCCGAGGTCTCCCCACGTCTTCAGGCTGCGCTCGCCGAGGCGGTGGTCAGCGTCAAAGATTGCATCCAGCTGCTGCAGAGTGAGATGGCTGAGCGGATTTTGGCGGTTGACGTAGATCACCAGGGCCGGCGCGTGATGCCGAATCGCGACCGACCCGAGCGCCACGGGAATGCGGAAGGGATCGTAGCCTGCACCCTGCTGGTAGGCGTCAACCTCGATAAAGCTGGCCTCGCGGTCTAGGATGGCGAGATCGGCAGTGCCGGTAAACAGCCCGCCAATAGCACTCGCATTCCCATCTAGCTGATCGTCGAACCGCACCTCCGGATGCGTCTTGCGATATCCGTCCTGCCAGGCGCGGAGCAACGTCAGGATGTAGTCCTGTCCGCGATGCCCGTGGCCCCACACCCGTATCGTATTGGGCGAGGAGGAGGCAGCAGATGCGGCCTGACCGAAGTCCATAGCCGGTGCGCTCCACGCGAGAAGCAAGAGTGCTGCGTACCGTGATGGCAACCGTCGTGACATGGCAATCGCTGAAGTGCCCTTGAAGGCCTGAAGAAGAGTGAGTCCGAATTAGCGGATGAGTTTGCGCTGGGCTTCGACGACGTCCCGGGGCAACGGATAGAACATGCCAAAGTCCTTCACGTCCTGCTGGCCCTCGCGGCTGAGGATGTAGCGCATGAACTCGCGCGCGCGGTCGTCCATCTTCTTGCCCGGCTGCTGGTCGATGTAGATGTACGCATCGCGCTTGAACGGATAAGTCCGGTTCTGCACGTTCTCCAGGGTCAGCGGCACATACGGGCCGCCATCCTCAGACAGCGCAATCTGCTTGACGTTTGGATAGCTCTTCGAGTGCAGGATGGGTCCCCAGGCAATGCCGTACTTGTCCTTGGAGAGCTCCTCGTACATCCGCTCGCTGGCGACCTTCCGGCCGTCTGCATCGGGCACGATCTCCTTCTCTTCGACGTACTCCTTGTAGTTATCGTTCCACTTATCGTTCCAGTGGAAGAGCTTGCGCTCCACGTTCACCTCAAACCCGGGAGCGATATAGCCGTAGGTCTGGATCGGTTTGTTCGCCCACTCTCCGGTCAGCCCCAGTTGACCCCAGGTGCGGATGTTCTCTGATGCGGGCCGCGCGTACTTGCCCGTGTAGAAGACACCTTCCCATCCGCCGGTACGCTCCGCCCCGAAGATGTCATCCAGTTGCTTCATGGTGAGTTGCGTGAGCGGGTTGTCCTTGTTCACCACAATCTGGATGGCCCAGAGCGTTCCGCGCGCCTCGTAGCCTCCGGTTGCGACCACCAGTTCGGTGGGCAGATAGCGCTTCACCTGGTAGAACGGCAGCAGGTCGCTCACCTTGGCATCATCACCTGCGGGCGCCACATCCACACCCAGCATGTAGAGACCCGGTATCGCGCCCTCGCTGGACTGCGAGAATGTGTTGTCAAACACCGCATCCGGATGGAAGCGCACAAAGCCCTTCTCCCACACCTCCACCAGCCCCTTCAGATTGCCGCCAAAGACCCGTACCGTCCCATGGATCTGGACGTCCGGCTTATACGGCGGCAGAAGGTTCGGATCCGGGCTCTGGGCCGCCAGCGGCAGGCTCATCGCGGCAAGTGCGGCGAGGACGATAGACATCTTTCTCATGCTGGTCTCTCAGTTTTCTTTTTACTTGTTTCTTTCGGACAGAGCCCTCGTTCCGCAGCGTAGCCGACGAAAACAAAGCGGTTTTTCAGGCAGATAAGGGGATAACGCTTCGGAATGAAGTTCCCCTGAACTCGATATGAACTTCGCTTAATCAGTTCCCCGCAGGCACTCAGCGGCCTTTACTCCAGCTTCTTCAGCTGTTCCTCGACGGCTTCCTTCGTCAGGGGAAGGTACTTGCCGTCCTTCACAATCGCCTCCTGCCCCTGCCGGCTCAGCACAAAGCGCAGGAACTCCTTAAGCTTGGGGTCGACCGGCTGACCCGGCACCCGGTCCAGATAGAAGTACACCTCCAGCAGCATCGGATAGCTGCGGTTCTGCACGTTCTCTATCGTCAGCGGGACAAACGGTGCCCCCGGCTTTTCGGCGATGGCCAGCGTCTTGGTCTGCGGCGTCATGAACATCACACCGCTATAGCCGATGCCGAGAGGGTCCTTGGAAAGATCCACCATCAGTTGTTCGGCTGCGATCTTCAACTTGCCGTCGGGTCCGGCGTAGTTGGCATACTCCTGCAGCGACTCCGTCCACTTGTCTCCGCCCTGGAAGACCATCTGCTGAAAGTCTCGCGCCATGCCGTACTCCAGGTTCAGGCCGTAGACGTGAATCGGCGCGTTCTTCCACTTTCCGGTGAGGCCCAACTGGCCCCAGGTGCGTATGTCTGCCGCGGCGGTGCGTGCCGCCTCCGGGTGCCAGGTCGTGCCCTGATAGCCGCCGGAGCGCGCAGCGCCGAAGATGCCATCGAGCTGCTGTACCGTGAGCTGCGAGATGGGATTGTCCTTGTTGACAACGACCGCCAGAGCAGGACTCCAGCCGGGAACGTCATAGGATCCTGTTGCAATCAGCATCCGCAGCGGCTCATGGTTGAAGGCGCGCTCGTAGAGTTCCTCGTCGGAGAAGGTGAACAGCCGGCACGCGGCCAGATCAGCCACTCCGGTAGCAAGAGCGGGAGCGGCCTCCAGCGCGGTGCGCATATGCACATCGAACGTAACGTTGGGTTGCCACTTATGAAACTCCGTCTCCCAGTATTGGTTCAGGTTCGAATCCGCGAAGTAGTTGGATCCCCACTCGCGAATGGTCCCTGAGACCATCTGTTGCGGCTTGTAGTCGGGCAGCCCGGAGAGGTCCCACGGATGCGTGTAATACACGCGTTTGGCGCGGCTCTCCACATGGGTCGCGCGCGCCTTCTGCACGTCCAGACCATTGCGCTCCTGCGCAGTCAAAGGGGCGCCGGACAGAAAGGCACAGGCGATCAGTACGAGGATGGGCCGCATGGAGTCTCCCGCCGTTCAGCTACTCAATCTTCTTCAGCTCTTCCGCAGCTTCACCGGGCTGTAGCGGACGGAAGCCGACCTGCCGCATCTCCTGCGATCCAATGATGCTCTGCGCGTCTTTGGACAGCAGAAACTCGCAGTACGCCTTCAGCCAGGGATCCAGCGGCTTGCCGGGCACTTTGTTGATGTTGATGCCGATAGCGGACGCCATGGGATGCAGCGGACCGTTCATCGTTCCGTCAGACAGAGTTCCTTTGTCGTCGATCACCATCGGCACGAACTTGATGCGCGGGCCAAAGTCCGGCAGGTGTTTCCAGGTGGTCACACCCTTCATCACGGCGACGTTGTTCCAGTAGTCCATCAGGACCATGCCATAGGCGTCCTGCGCCACGGCATTGATGGCGCTCTCTTCGGTGGGCATCCACTCTGTCTGGGGCGTGAACGGCCTGCCGCCAAACTTATCGCGCATCTCGTCGATCATGGCCAGGATTGCGGACGTGTCCCTCGTGACGTAGGGGTGGATGGGGACAGGCCCCCAATCGTCGCCGACACCCAGCTGCGACCAATGAGTGATATCGCCCGTTGAGCCACCGGTGGTGAAGACGGCGGCAGCCTGCGCAAGAGTGATCTGCTTGATCGGGTTGCTGGCGTTTACCCAGATGCCTGTCGAGAGCTTGTTGTTGGGATTGCTGTCATACCCAATCTTCAGATACGTTGGCTCGTAACCGAACCGTTGCACAAACTGGTCGACCTCCGGACGGCGGTTTCCGCGGCCGATTGGCCCAAACGCCGACTTCCCAGAGACCAGCCCCTCCACGGACAACGTGGAACCCATCATGATCTTCTGGAACTTTACGTTCGGCTCGACCTCTGCCCAACGCGCATCCAGCTTGGTGAACAGCGGAATCAGCACATCGTTTCCGGCGACGAAGACCGTATTCGGCGCCACGGTGTACGGGCGGTCCGCAGGTACGGTCAGGTGCTGGGGAACATAGGGACGCTGGGTAATGTCCTGCGGCATCGCCATGGGTACTGCCACCAAGGCGAACAGCACGCCAGTGCAGGCTACAGACACAGTGGCCCTGCCTGGTTGCGTGCCACGAACGAATGTGGAGCGAACGGACTGCGAGAATTTCATGGTCACTTACCCTCTGGCTGGGGAGACGGAAATGGAAAGTTGAGCATCGGTCCCTGCTTGGACCGCGGCGCCCAGGACTCGGCCGCATCCAGCTTGTCGAGCCCTACCTTCACGTCCGCGGCATTGAGCGGCAGGTAGCCTTTGGGGTCCTGGGCGATGACTTCCTGACCCTGTCTGGAGAGAATCAACCGCATGTACTCCTTCACCAGCGGATCGAAGGTCGTTCCCGGCTCGCGGCGGATGTAGATGTAGAGGTCCCGCTCATAGGGATAACGGTCTGCGATCAGGTCGCGCACGCTGCCTGTGGTCAGCGTATGTCCATCGTTCTCCACCAGCGGCACCACGCGCACGCTCGCGTCCACCTTATTTAGCGCGACGATCCCGATGGCCAGCGGGTCGGAGGCGACCTTCTTGACGACATCGCTGTAATGGAGGAACTGCTCGTAGTTCTGCGAGAAGACATAGCCCGGGAACTCCCCCATCTGCCGGTACATCATGTACTCGCCCATATAGGGGTCTTCCGGACGCTGATAAGCGTCCCAGTACAGGCCTGCGGGATGGATCGGCTTGTCCGCCAGGGCGCCGCCCATCCCAATCTGGCTCCAATTCGTTACATCCCCCGTGCCGCTTCCCGTCGAGAACATTGACGCAACCTGCGCTACGGTCAGGGACTTAATGGGGTTGCTCTTGTTCACGATGATGCCGAGGGGGCTCATCTTTGCTTTGGGGTTCAGCGAACCGTGCCCCACGCGGATGATCAGCGCGGCGACCGGATCTTTCTTCGAGCCGTAGATCTTTTCGTAGGGAAGCAACTCCAGCAGCGTCGCCCCCCCGCCCTCCGGAGCGAATGCAGCGGTGTCGTAAGTAATCGCGGGAATGGCGGTCCCATTGCCTCTGAGAACCGGAGTGAACTTGATTCCGGGATGGGTTCGGGTGAACTCCTGGTCCCACTTGGCGACCATGCCGGCCATATCATCGAATCCGATAATCTGAACCGAGCCATCCGGAAGCAAGTAGCCGCGGTCATGGGGTTGCGGCACCGGCTGAGCGTGGTATGCCGGCAAATTCGGGTCCACCAGACCCCCGCCACCTTTGTTCTGGGCCATGGATGCAGTCGCACTCACTATAGCGATACAGGCCACGAAGAACGCCGTGTACAAGAGCTTGCTGATGCTGCTGAAGGGACGCGGACTTCTGCTCGAACACACTTGCATGGAAACCGTTTGACTCCGAACTGGGACCGTACAGGAAACGAAAACGTGGACTGATCTTTTCATGGGCTGGGGATTCGCTGGCGATGACACAACGGACACGCTAGGCTGGCAGAATGAACCATACATGAATCGAAGATGAAAGACCTTTCTGCGAGGTCCACAGCGAGGTTGCTTCGAAGTTGACTAAGGGAGGATGGTGGCCAGAGACGGGATCGAACCGCCGACGCCGGCCTTTTCAGGGCCGCGCTCTACCACTGAGCTATCTGGCCTTGGCGCTGCAACACCGGACGCGCGGCCAAGTGCGCCCGCCCAGCTTCTTCGTTTCGCTTCGCCTGCCTGTCAGGAGGGGAATAGGCCCGTCGGACGACGCGGCCTTCGAGAACGTCGAAGCCCAGTATACCAACCCGCCCCATCCCCCGCCAAACACTTCCTCAACTCGCAACTCGAACACTCGGAACTCAAAACTGTTCAAGTCCGCCGTTTCAAAGGGTAGGATGGAACGCACATTCGCTCCAGGTCGCCAGGAGGCGTCTCTCATGCCTGTCCAGCCCAGCCGTTCCATTCTGAGTCTGCTGTTGCTCACGCTTGCCGCTACTGCTGTCTCGGCGCAGCAGCCCTCTCCCACCTCCGCCGAAGCTCACGCCGCGGCAGCCTTCTCCGCCGCCAAACAGGAGGGCCCGCCGGAGCTCTATGCCTTCCTCGTGCCCATGCCCAAGGGCGCCGACCTGCACATGCACCTGTCGGGAGCGATCTACGCGGAGACCTTCCTCCGCGATGCTGTCGCGCAGGGTCTCTGCATCGACCCTTCCGCCCTCGCCTTCAAAGACCCCGCCTCGCCGTGTCCCACCGGCCAGCTCCCCGCCTCCACCGTGCTCACGGACCAGCACCTCTATGACCAGCTCGTCGACGCCTTCTCCATGCGGGCCTTTGTGCCTAGCGAGGGCTTCAACGGCCACGACCAGTTCTTTGCCACCTTTGGCCGCTTCAGCGGCGCCTGGAATCCCGCCGAGTGGCTCGACGAGGTTGCCACTCGCGCCGCCTCGCAGCAGGAGCAGTACCTCGAGATCATGAACACGCCCTCCGCGCCCAACCTGAAGGACATGATCAAGAAAGGCCTCGCCTTTCCCTCCGGCGTGGATGACGCGAACTACCGTCAGTTGTTGGACGGCTTCCGCACCCAGCTCCTCGCCTCTCCTCTGGCCCAGGACATCCCACTCGGTATAAAAATGCTCGCCGACGAACGCACCCAGCAGCGCGCAGCGGAGCACTGCGATGCCACCACCCCGTCTCCGCCAAGTGCTTGTGCCGTCGCCATTCATTGGATCTATCAGGTTGCGCGCGCCAACCCCCCGCAGAACGTCTTCGCCCAGACGCTCATTGGCTTTGAGATCGCCTCCCGCGATCCCCAGGACGTCGTCGGCATCAACTTCGTCCAGCCCGAAGACGCCCGCATCGCCATGGCCGACTACCACCTGCACATGCTCATGCTGGATTACCTGCACTCCGTCTACCCGAGCGTTCACATCTCGCTGCATGCCGGCGAGCTGGCTCCGGGCCTCGTCTCCCCGGACGGCCTCTCGTTCCACATCCGCCAGGCCGTCGAGCTAGGCCACGCCAGCCGCATCGGCCACGGCGTCGATCTGCTCTACGAGACCGACCCCTCCGCTCTTCTGGCAGAGATGGCCGCGAAGCATGTCATGGTGGAGATCAACCTTACCTCCAACGATGTCATCCTCGGCATCAAGGGCAAGGAGCATCCGCTGCACGCCTATTTGGCGGCGAAAGTGCCTGCAGCGCTCTCTACGGACGATGAGGGCGTCAGCCGCATCGACCTCACCCATGAATACGTCGTCGCCGCCGAAGACCAGGGCCTCGGCTACCTCGACCTCAAGCAGATGGCGCGCACCTCGCTAGAACACGCTTTCCTGCATGGCCAGAGCCTGTGGGCTGCGCCCGACGACTTTACCCAGCGCGCGGCAGCCTGCGCCGGGCCGATTGTGCCCAGTGGATTTCCGCCCGGCCCCTGCTCGGTGTTCCTCACTGCCAACGAGCGCGCCGCCCAGCAGTACGTGCTGGAGCAGCGCTTCGTGGCCTTCGAGGCCGGCATCCACTAGGCCCGCTGATACACTTCTTTCGCGGCATCTTTCAGGAGTAGGCCCTTGGTCAAAAGGATTCTTCTCACACTGCTCCAATTCTTCGCCTTCTGCGCTCTGCTGATGTTGGGCGGCTACTGGGATATCGTCCACCTCCTCATCCGGCTCAAGTTCCCCGCGCTGGCCATTATCCCGTTGTGGAAGATCGACCACTTTACCCCCACCCACGACCTCATACTGAACGGCTTGATCTTCGCCGCTGTTCTTTGGGTGCTCATCCTGCTCTTCCAGACGTTACGCAGGGCGCTGCGTCCATGGGCAGCGCTGACCACTCTGGCCTTCGTGCTCGCGGTAGCGCTGTGCTTCGCGCTCAAACTGGGTCTTCCACCCGTTGCATGAGCAGAATTTCGCCACATATTCGCTCTAAGAGCAGCCCTCTTTTTTTGTTGGCCCTGTAAACAAACCCAATAGGGGTATGGAAAGAAACGATTTTCAGGTGGATTCTTGATAAGCTGAAGGCATACCCAAGCCTCCGGTCAAACGATGTAGCCAACGGACCAGCAGGGGTCTTGTGGGTTCTCTGTTGCCTTAGTTCAAATCTCTGCAGCACAGGCTCCTCCCGGGCCGAGAAAAGGACATTCCGAAGCATGAATCATCCAACGCTCGATCTGGCTGACCGCAAGATTGCCTATTTCTCCATGGAGATCGCCCTCTCCAAGGCCCTTCCCACCTACTCCGGCGGTCTGGGCGTGTTGGCCGGCGATACCCTCCGCTCCGCAGCCGACACCGGCGCCTCCATGGTGGCCGTCTCGCTCGTACACCGTCGCGGCTACTTCCAGCAGCACCTGGACGCCACCGGCCAGCAGACCGAGTCCGACGTGGTCTGGGACCCTGAGACGCTGCCCCCAGCCGGCCGGCTGATCCACCTCCAACTCCAGGGGCGTGAGATCACCCTGCGCGCCTGGCGTTTTGACGTCATCGGCGTGTCGGGCCATGTTATTCCGGTCTTTTTGCTCGACTCCGACATCGAGGGCAACGATGCCTGGGACCGCAAGCTCACCGACCACCTCTATGGCGGCGATACCTACTACCGCCTCTGCCAGGAGGCCATCCTCGGCCTCGGCGGCATTCATCTGCTGCACGCCCTGGGCTGCCAGCCTGAGGTCTGCCATATGAATGAGGGCCACGCCTCCCTGCTGGCCATCGGCCTGCTCGAAGACCGTCTAAGCCCTGCGCCGCTCTCCGCGGCCACGGAGGAGGACGCCGACGCCATCGCCCAGCAGTGCGTCTTCACCACCCACACTCCCGTGCCCGCCGGCCATGACCAGTTCGGCCTGGACCAGATGCTGCAGGTGCTCGGCCATGAGCGCGCCGCGGTCATCGAGCGCTTCGGCTGCCTGCATAACAACCTGCTCAACATGACCTATCTGGCGCTGCGCTTTTCGCGCTACGTCAATGGCGTGGCCATGCAGCACGGCAAGGTCTCGCAGGCCATGTTTCCCCAGGTGCATGTTCACGCCATCACCAACGGCGTCCATGCCGCCACCTGGCTCTCGCCGTACTTCCAGCAGCTCTTTGACAACGAGATCCCCGACTGGCGGCATGACAACAACTACCTGCGGTCGGTCTACGGCATCGACCCTGTCGCCATTGAGGCCACCCACCAGCTCGGTCAGCAGCGGCTATTTGCCACCATCAGGGAACGCACCGGCGTGGAGCTTGATCCCCATGTGCTCACCCTCGGTTTCGCCCGCCGCGTGGCCACCTACAAGCGCATTACGCTGCTCTTCCGCTCGCCCGAGCGGCTGGTGGAGATCGCCGAGCGTATCGGAGGACTTCAGATTGTGTTTGCCGGTAAGGCCCACCCCGCCGACAACGCCGGCAAGGCGCTCATCCGGGAGGTCTTTACCGACGCTGCGAAGCTCAATAGTTCTTCACTCAAGATTCTGTATCTCGAAAACTACGACTGGGAGCTGGGTGAGCAACTCACCGGCGGCGTTGACGTTTGGCTGAACACGCCGCTGCGCCCGTATGAGGCCTCCGGCACCAGCGGCATGAAGGCCGCGCTGAACGGCGTACCCAGCCTGAGCGTGCTGGATGGATGGTGGATTGAGGGTTGCGCCGAGAACATCACCGGCTGGGCCGTCCCCGACCTCCACGACGAGGCTGGCGAGGCCGCCGCCCTCTACGACAAGCTGGAGCACAGCATCGCCCCCACCTTCGCGGACAAGGCCCGCTTAGCCGAACTGCGCCGCCACTGCATCGCCATGAACGGCGGCTTCTTCAACACCCATCGCATGCTGGGCCAGTATGTTGGCAATGCCTACTATCCGCTGGCCTCGTCGATCGCCTCCACTGACGAGGTCATCGTCAACGACGAGGCCTCGGTGTCGGTCCTCGCATAAAATCCCATGAATCATCGAGGAGAGCCGATGAAGCTACAGCATGTGAGAGAGAGTCTGGAAGCCAGAAAGTGCAACCTTGCCGGTTCAACTTTTGATGATGTCAATCTGGCGAATGTCGTGGTGGAAAATGTGAACCTCTCCGGTGGACGCCTTAACGATGTGAATCTGTCCCATTTGCAGATCACCAATGCCTGCTGCCACGATGTATCGATCAGCGATGCCATGTTGGATGGCATGACGATCAACGGGATCCTCGTCAACGACCTCTTTGCAGCCTATCGGTTGCAGCAAGACGCGTCACTGCAAAAGAAGTAGGAGACAATTTTCATGCAGCTCGGCAAGAAAGTGGAAGACTTTACCCTCCCTGACCAGGACAGCAACCCGGTCACTCTCAGCAGCTTTAAGGGCTCGCCGGTGGTGCTCTTCTTCTACCCCAAGGCCGACACCCCGGGCTGCACGATTGAGGCCTGCGGCTTCCGCGACCACTTCAAGAAGCTTCAGAAGGCGGGTGTCGTCGTAATCGGCATCTCGCGCGACACCGTCAAAGCGCAAAAGAAGTTCGCCGACAAGTACGACCTGCAGTATCCGCTGCTGGCCGACGCCGACCAGACCCTCTGCAATCGCTTCGGCGTGATCGTGGAGAAGAACATGTACGGCAAGAAGGTCACGGGCATCGAGCGCACCACCTTCGTCATCGGCCCCGATCAGAAGCTGCTGCACATCTTCAGCAAGGTCAAACCCGAAGGCCACGCCGAAGAAGTGCTCGCGCTGCTGAAGAAGAAGTAGATGGGGCAGGGAAGCCGATGCCGTCGACGTCTTGCTCCGCTCCCTCCGCGCCCTCCGCGCAACCTTAGCGTCCTCCGCGTTAAAGGCTTTTGCCGTTGCTATTGCGCATGCCTTTGTTGTTTGTCATTCCCGAAGGGAATCTGCTTTACGTGACGCCGACCGAATCCCTCGCGCTAGCCGCCGCATCGCTGAGTGCAACAGCCGCCGCGACGCTCGCGTACGCCGCGCTCAGCCCCGGCTCGGAACTCTTTGGCCCCACCCTCATCGCGGGCAACGACCCTAACGAGATTGCGCTGACCTATGACGATGGCCCTAACCCCGCCGCTACGCCGCAGCTGCTGGAGATGCTGGCGCGGTACAACGCGCGCGCAACGTTTTTTATCATCGGCGAACATGCGCGGCGGTACCCGGATTTGGTCCGCGCGTTGCATCATGCGGGGCATTTGCTGGGCAACCACACCATGAAGCATCCATGGCTGGCGTGGCAGCCGGGACACGTGATCCGCGAAGAGCTTGCGGGATGCTCCAAGCTGATAGAAGACCTGACAGGAGAGCCGGTGCGCTTTATGCGGCCTCCGCATGGAGCGCGGCGACCGGCGGTGATGCGCATTGCGAAGCTCCTGGGGATGCAGACCGTACAGTGGAACATCATGGGCTTCGACTGGAGGCCGATTGGCGCGGAGGCGATTCTGGAGCACATTGACAAAGGGCTGCGGCGCGCGGGGCGTCGGCGGCGCGGTGGGAACATCCTTCTGCACGATGGGCATCAGACGGTGCTGGAGGCCAATCGCGCCGGCACGATTTCCAGTACGGCGGCGCTGCTGGAGCGCTATGAGGGTACATCGACGCGGTTTGTCACCGTGGATGCGTGGGGCTAAGTCAATATGCGCTTGGCATCAGCAAAGGGCCGACGCTTGCGCGCCGGCCCTTTGCCTATGTTCTACCTGTCTGCATACCAATCAGACTCTGTTTTAGCGGCCCACCGAGAATGGGTAGCCCTTCCCGTAGATGTCCTTACGCTCGTCTGAGGAGCCGATGACGTAGACCATATATTGGCCGGCCTTGAGCGGCTTCTCGGACTGTATCTGGTAGGTGTTGTCTCCGCGCTCAATCACGTGGCTCGGTCGTATGCTGCGGCCACCGATGCCGGTTCTTGAGTTGGAGATGCCGCTGCCGCTAGCCACCTGCAACTCGCGCCGGTCGTTCTTGGTGTTCATCTGCACCAGGATATAGCTTGCGATCGACTCGCCTTCGGGCAGGCTGACGAGAATATCCGGCATCGGACTGGCATCCGTCTTGGCGGCCGGACCTTCCAGGAAAGCGTTGACTGTGAGCGGTGTCAGGTCTCCGGTAAGGTTGTTCAGGAGCCGTCCACCGGTCTTCGCCTGGCCCATGGTATCGAGCTTCACGGGATGCATATCGATAGAGACCCGCGCAGTGGAAAGGACACTGCTGTTGACCATCGCCGCCACAACCGGAGCGGAGACACCGCGATTGCGTAGCGCGAGGATCTCGTCATCGTTCAGGTTGAAGGCCCAGTTGGCGGACTTGATCTTCGCCACGATGATCGTGTCGTCGAAACCCTTATTCATCATCTCAACGATGCGGGAGTTGTCATCGAAGGCCGGGGAATTGACCCTCACCATGGCCTGACTATGTGCGGGCAGCGTCAGGCCCAGCGCGGTCACTGCGGCGACCAGCAACAGACCGCTCAAGCGCTTGACGCTCTTGGCCGCCAGCCATAATTTGAAAGCCCCATTGTTATCGGACAGCGAAGGTGGCATCTTGGTCGTACCGCGCCCATAGGCCGCCGGGCTGTATGCCGAGCTAGAAAGTTCGCAGCCCTGCAGGCCGAGGTTGCGGATGGAAGACGATTCGATGGAAAGGTAGTTTTGATGGGCAGACATATATTCTCCGAGGGACTGATATGTGCGCGTTTGTCTGCGCTGCCCTAGTTAAAGCAATCGCCATGCCAAACTAAAGTTTCAATTTTTCAGTTACTTGCGGACGGGAAGAGTACACTCTGAGTTAGTTACTGGGTCAGGGAACCCAGGCCTGTGTGTCATTTGGCTCAATCCCTCTTACAACTGCCTCTGAACCACCGATGAGATCGGCATTTATGCCCGCAGAGCTCTCTATCATCGTGATTGACGACAACGTAGCCAGCCTGGAGATGCTATCCGAGGCGCTGGCCCATTCGTCTGCCGTTGTCCACACCGCCTCCACCCCAACCGAGGGCTTGAGACTGGTCAGGCTGCATCGTCCGCGCCTGGTCATCACCGACCTCATGATGCCGGAGATGAGCGGAATGGAGGTCCTCGAAGAGATCGTCCGCTTCGATGCCACCATCGACGTGATTCTGATGACGGGGCACTACACAACCGAGACTGCGGTGGAGGCCATCCAGCACGGGGCCGCGGACTACATGCAAAAGCCGGTGAAGATTGCGTTGCTGCGCGAGCGCGTCACAACGCTCCTTGCCGCCGCGGATCGGAGAAAGAGGGTCTACGCCTCCCAGACCGACGGAGAACGGGACTACGAGTTTGAGGGTCTGCAGGCGCGCAGCCCCCGCATGTGGGAGCTGTTTGCCATGATTCAGCGCGTGGCACCGCACTACCGCTCCGTGCTCATCCACGGACCCACCGGTGCGGGCAAGGATCTCGTCGCGAAAGCGCTCCACCAGCGCAGCCGTGTGCAAGGCAAGTACGTGGTGCTGAACTGCTCCGCCGTGATGGAGACGCTCTTTGAGAGCGAACTCTTCGGCCACGTCAAGGGGGCCTTTACCGGCGCCGACCGCGACAAAACCGGTCTGTTCGAGCTGGCCAATGGAGGAACGCTCTTTCTGGACGAGATTGGCGACATGCCCATCTCCACCCAGGCCAAGCTGCTGCGCGCGTTGCAGAATCAGGAGATTCTTCCCGTTGGCTCCACGGTCGTCCGCAAAGTCAATGTCCGCATCGTGGCCGCAACGCACCGCGACCTGCGGGCCGCCATCGCCGAGGGGAAGTTTCGGGAGGACCTCTACTACCGGCTGTCGATGGTGGAACTGAACGTGCCCGCGCTCAACGACCGCCCCGGCGATATTCTACTGCTGGCGAAC
>Ga0302320_10004724_pt1 | contig 30809 bp, 27 predicted proteins | sample Bog_T0_3_FD_202130 | JGI IMG/M metagenome (GOLD analysis project Ga0302320, IMG submission 202130) | Peat permafrost microbial communities from Stordalen Mire near Abisko, Sweden - Bog_T0_3 | ecosystem: Environmental > Terrestrial > Soil > Wetlands > Peat | place: Sweden: Abisko, Stordalen Mire... | reverse complement strand
CCTATGAGCAGACCAAGGCCGAGGCCGAGGCACTGGTGCGCTCACGGCTGACCTCCCTGCCGGGCGTGATTCTGCGGCCCAGCATTATTGTTGGCGATTCGGAGACCGGCGTTACTTCCAGTTTCAAGATGATGTATTGGCCGCTGAAGATCTATGCGCGGCGGCTGTGGCGCACGGTGCCGGGGTATCCCGACGCGGTGCTGGACATTGTGCCGGTAGATTTTGTGGCGAAGGCCGTGGCGCGCCTGGTGTTTGACGAGGCAGCGGTGGGTAGCACGGTACACCTGTGCGCGGGACCGCACGGCAGCGCCACCATCCAGCAGATAGCTCTGCGGGCGGCGGAGTATTTTCATGTGAAAGAGCCGCGGTACGTTGACCCAAAGCTGTTTTTTGCCATGCTGCGGCCGCTACTGTTTCTTGCACTGTGGGGAAGGAAGCGGCGGGTGCTGCGTGATGGGCGCGCTTATCGCGACTACTTCACCATGCGCCTGCAGTTTGACACCACAGTGGCCGAGCGGCTGCTGAGGCCTGCCGGTATTGAACCGCCGCAGGTGATGAACTACCTGGACCAGTTGTTCAACTACTGCGTGGCCAGCGACTGGGGCCGCAAGCCGGTTGTTCCTCGATGAATATTGTGCGGCGGTTTTTGCTTGCGCGCGATCGCAGCGTGACGGTTGCGAACCTTGTGGATGAGTTGCTGCGACGGAACGGGGACTGCGAGGTCTCTGTAGAAGAGGGCAGGGCCTACCGGCTTGCCGAGCTGCATGCGGACGTGTGCGCGAAGGATGCATTCCTGCGGCGTACGGTGAGGGTGAAGCCGGGCCAGCCAGTGGCGATCTATCGCACCAACGACAAGGATTGCTTTCACTGGTTTCTGGCTATCATTCGAGCCGGAGGCATTGCGGTGCCGCTGAACCCGCAGCTCACGCTTGCCGAGGTGCGGAGGATTCTGGAGAAGAGCGGCACAGATATTCTGGTGACAGACAAAGCGGTCTTCGAGCGGAGCATCGGAGACCGTGCCGCGCTGCATGTGCGAGCATGGATTCAATCGGACAACGAAGCGGAGACGCTGGACGGGTTTTTGCGCGCGCCCGGCGGCGGAGTCGAAGACGAGGCGCTGTATCCGCCCATGGACATCGACCCTGGCGCGACGGTGGCTGTCTTCCATACCTCGGGGACGAGCGGCTTTCCCAAAGGGGCCGCGCTTTCGAGCAGAGCGCTGCTCGGTGCGCGCTCGTCCACGGTGCTGGCGGGGCTGTTTCTAGGCCCCAAAGACCTCGCGCTGGTGGCGTTGCCGTGGTCACATATCATGGCCGTCAGCATTGCGCTCTACGGGCTGATGGCCGGAATTCGCGGCTGCTTCCTTGAGCGCTTCAGCGTTGAGGGTGCGCTGGAGCTGGTTGAGCGTCACGGCGTGACTGCCGTTGTGGGTGTACCTGCCATGTTCACGCGGTTGATGAACAGCAACCCCGATCCAAAGCGGCTGGCGAGCGTCCGGCTGTGGCTCTCAGCCAGCGATCATTTACCAACTGAGGTGCGGGAACGGCTGCGAGGGTTTGGGGGGGTGATGCGGCTGCCAGGTGAGCGGCGCATTCCGCCGGTACTTCTGAACGGCTACGGCATGGTGGAGTTGGGCGGGCTGGTCATGATGGGGATTGACCTGTCGTTGATGCCGGGGAGCGGCGACCTTTGCATTCCCATGCCGCCGTTTCGCATCCGGGTGGCAGGCGAAGACGGCAGGCCGGTGCGGGCCGGCGCCGTAGGCGAGTGCCAGATCATGCGCCGCGGACTTGCTCCGCACTACTGGAAGGATAAGGGCGATAGCGAGGGCCTGTTGACGAGCGACGGTTGGCTGCGCACCGGCGACCTGGCCACGCGAAACCGGTTGGGGTTAATCCGGCTGGCGGGCCGCATGAAAGACGTGATCAAGTCGGGCGGCTATTCTGTGTATGCGCGCGAGTTGGAAGAGGCGCTGACGGCGCACCCGGAGGTGGCGCGCGCGGCGGCATTCGGGTTGCCGCACAAAGACAAGGGCGAGGTCCCTGTGGCGGCCGTCGAACTGCACCCAGGTTCCGCCGTGAGCGAGAGCGACCTTGCGGATTGGTGCAAGGGGCGGCTTGCCGCGTACAAGGCGCCACGGCGTGTGTGGATTCTCGAGGCCGGCGGCTTGCCGCAGAATCATACGGGCAAGCTGGTGCGGCGGGAACTGCAGGAGCGGTTTGCCGCAGAGAACTACTGACGCAAGCGCCGCTTACTTGCCGGCTTTTGTGGCGGATGCTTCGGCGAGACCCTGCGGTGTGAACAGCTTCTCATCGAGCCGGGCGTTGAACTTTACTTCTTCAATGCTCAACACGGTTCTGGTGCCGTCCTGCACGGTACTCATTTCCGTGTGGCGCGCGCCCCAGACTCCGTCAACATGCTTGATCTGGCTTGCATGCAGTCTTCGCACCTGGCGGCTCTGGGCGTCGTAAAGTTCGGCGTGAAGAATGACGGGAGCATCCTGCGCCACCCAGTAATAGATGTATTTGTATTGCGAGCGCGACGAGTCAACGGGCGTGGCTTCAACCTTCCAGGTCTTTCTTCCGTCCATGGTCTCCTTGTCGTCGATCAGGCGATAGGTGAAGTCGTCCAGGATTCGCTCCGCAATGTCCTCAAACGTAAAATCCGTTCCGATGAAGCGAGCAGTGCGCTCCTGGGCAACGACGCTGCGGACACGTTGCGTGGCGGGCGTGTAGATAAACTGGCGCGCCGAGACTCCGCGCTGATTGATGGAAAGTAGCGCTACGCCGCGAATCTCCGCAGGGGCCGTGAAGACCACAAGCGTCTTGCCGTCGCCTGGAGAACCCAGGCGCCGATAGGTGAATTCCTTCTTCGCGCTATGGCCCTGCTTGTCAAAGACCTGGAAGCTTGCACGCATGGTGGTGTCGTGGCTTGAGTCCTGCCGGTACACGTCTTCCATGACTTTGTGCGCGTCGGGTACCGAAACAGTTGCGGCTGTTTGTGTGGAGAAACAGAATGCCGCCACTAATGAAGCAGCGGCTGTTCTCATCCGATTGCCACTGAGGAAACCGAGTCTCTTATTCATAGCCAATCGCCTCAATCACTGGCGCCATCATTGCACGGTGCGCTGGAATCCAGCCAGCAAGCAACGACACCGCAACCACGGCGGGGAATGTTTCAAGGATGAGCGCCCACGGAAAGTAGTAGGGCACGTCGTAGCCCGCCAAGACCGTGGAGACCGTGCGCGACAGGAATTGAATATTGAACAGCGCCGCGATGGCGCCCACGAGGACGCCGACGACCGAGATGGAGAATGCCTCAAGCAGGACCATTTTTCGAATCTGCGCGCGGTAGCCGCCGATGGCACGGACGATTCCGAATTCGCGACGTCGCTCAGCGACGGAAATGATCAAGGTGTTTGCAATGCCCACGACCGCAACGATGACTGCAACCACAAGCTGCATGTAATTCAGGAGGAAAAACTGATCCACCAGGCTGTCAATCCACTCCTTGAATTCCACATTGGTGTAAATGAGCGCATGTTCGGATCCTTCAGTGAGTCTTTGAATCCTGTGTTTGACATCGGTCGCGCTCTGGCCGGGTTTCAAGGTCACATCGATGAAATCGACGGCATCGTCTTGCCATAGACGTTTGTAGAGCGCGCGATCCATAAAGATGGATCCCTTGTCGGAGCGGTAGTCCTCCAGGACGCCGAGGATGGGCCGGTCGAGCGGGCCGGTGGGCGTGTCGAGATGGACCCAGTCGCCGACCCTGTAACTCCAGCGGGCGGCAAAGTTCTTTGAGACCAGCACACCGTCTCCGCGCGAAAGCGGTTCGTGCGCGGAGCCTTTGTAACCGCCGAGGATGGCGCCGGAGGAGCGGGCGAGAAAATTCTCCATCTCCATTGCGCTCACGCCAACGGTATCTCCTCGATAAGGGACAATCGCGAAGCGGACATTATCGATGCGCTTGACCTCAGGCAGCGCGGCAATGCGGCGCCCGAGGTCTTCGCTGAAGTGATAAGACGTGGAGCGCAGCAGCGCGGACGTGGACACTACCAGATCGGCATTCAGCATCTGCGTGGTCCAGCGGTCGATCATGTGCTTGTAGCTCTGGATGTATGCCGCGGTGGAGTAAACAAACATGAGTCCGACCATGAGCGCGCCGACGGTGGCTGCGCTGCGGCGCGGCGACTGGATCATGGCGTCAACGGCAAGTGCACCCTCAGAGCCGCCGGCCCAATCCATTGCCGGGCGAATGGCGCGCGCGGCCCAATGGACCAGCATGGGCAAGAGGATGGTGAGGCCGAGCAGCATGAGAGCGGCATAAGAGAACTGACCTACCATGCCGACACCCGATGGGGAGAACTGGATAAGAAGGAGGCTCGCAATCAGTAGCACAGCGCCGGCGGCTGCCCTCTTCCAGCCGAGGGCTGATTCCTGCTGGCGCGACTCGATGTTATGCAGAGCGAGGATGGGATCGAGGTGCGATGCGGCCCGCGCCGGAAACCACGCGCCGGCGAGCGATGCCGCGACGCCAAGGCCCAGCGAGGTCAGCACCAGGTCAAGATGCAGCGTGGGCTGAACGGCGATGGAGACGATACCGTAGACCGAGGCCGCGATGGAGCCCATGACCTGATTTGCTGCTGTCGCCATGTAAAACCCCGCGCAGATTCCGACCCCGGAGCCGATAACCCCCATGAATAGCGCCTCTGCCATGAACATGGCGTTGATGCTTCCACGCTCGACGCCGATCGCACGGAGAACGCCGATCTCCTTCCATCGCTGGTTTACGGCGATAGTGAACGAGTTGAAGATGATGTAGACGCCGACGAGCAATGCGATGAAGCTGGTGATCAACATGCCCAGGCGCATGGCGGTGACGGCGTTCTCCAGCGCCTCACCCTGCATCTCCGGGCGGACGATTTCAATACCGGGCGGCAATTGCGCCCGCAGCCGCTGTTGAAGTTCCTTGACAGAGATGGAAGGAGCATTCATCAGATCGATACGATCGAAGTTGTGGCCGCGATTGAAGACAAGCTGGGCGGAGTAGACATCCATAACCGCGATGTTGCCGCCGAAGACCTCTCCCACACCGGTGGGCTTGAAGATGCCCTGGACGATGAAGTCGATCTTGCCGTGCGAGGTGAAGATAGGCAGGTGACTGCCAATCTCCAGGCCGTGACGCTCTGCAAAGGAGCGCGAAAGCAGGATGGAGTTCGGCTGGGCAAGATAAGAAAGAGGATCGGCAATCTGTGTCTGCGAGCGATCGAATTCGTATTCGCGCAACTGCTGGTCGCCGGTCGTGTCCACGCCGAGAATAAGCAAGTTGCCTTCATCTTTGAGAGCCGTGTTGACAATGACCTCGATTACCGGCTCGGCAAGCTGCACACCTGGCGTGGCCCGCACCGTCTCCAGAGTCTCTTCAGGGAACCCGGTCTCGCCCGCGGTCACTTCCAGCGTGGACTTGCCTGCGAGTCGCTCGACCGTTCGCGTGAGCGACTCCAGAAGGGTTGAATTGGCCGTTCGAACGGCAAAATAGACTGAGACGCCGAGTGCGATGCCCAGCGTGGTCAAAGCCACGCGCAGACGGTGGGTTCGCCACTGGCGCGAAGCTACCTGCGAGAGCGCGGAGATCATCATCGGACGGTGGCGGGCGCCTGCCCGGGATTGGTGTCGCGAACGATGTGGCCATCGTGCAGGGTGACAATGCGATTGCAATAGCCGGCTGCCTCGGCGTTATGAGTTACCATCAGGAGCGTGCTCCGGTACTCCTGCTGCAGGTCGTCCAGGAGCCGCAGAATCTCTGCGCCGGTGGCGGAGTCGAGGTTGCCTGTGGGCTCGTCACCCAGCAGCAGAGGCGGGCGAAAGATAAGCGCTCGCGCAATGGCGACACGCTGGCGTTCGCCGCCTGAGAGCTCGTCGGGGCGATGGACTATGCGTTTCGTGAGCCCCACATGATCGAGCATAGAGGTTGCGCGCGCTTCCGCTTCCTTCTTGGAGAGGCCTTGCAAGCGAAGCGGCAAGGCAACATTCTCAAGCGCCGTGAGCGTGGGCAGCAGATTGAAGGTCTGGAAGACCATACCAATCTTTTCGCGGCGCAGCCGGGTGCGGGCATCGTCGGTCAGCCCGGAGAGCTCCACGCCTTCGATCTTAACGGAGCCGGAAGTGGGTTCATCTAGGCCGCAGACCAGGTTGAGCAGGGTGGACTTGCCCGAGCCGGAAGGCCCCATCACAGCCACCCGCTCCGCGGGGCCAATGTGCAGTGAGATGTTGTTAAGGGCCAGGACGGCGCTCCCCGCCCCGTAGCTCCTGGTGACGTTCGTGAGTTGGATCATTCGGGATTCCTGCCCATGCATCCTATCATAATTGCCGTTCGCAGAATCCCCGTTTCCTGAGGCCGGAATCGCCTCCGTGTGTGAGCAAAAGAATCGACAAGTGTGCCCGCTGAATCCTAGTTGCAGGCCGTGCAAAGCCTGCTGGGTGGCAGATGCGCTTGCTGTGGATGCCCGGCATTCCATGATCGGCACAATAGCCCGAACCGAGGAGAAAGCGTCATGTCAGAACCGAAGATCGCACAAAAGAGTCCTTATCCTGTTGAAGTCGAGGCTGGAAAGAGCTATTACTGGTGTTCCTGCGGCCAGAGCGCCAACCAGCCGTTTTGCGACGGCAGCCACAAGGGTGGTGAGTTTACGCCGGTGAAGTTTGAAGCGACCGAGTCAAAGAAGGTCTTCTTCTGCGGCTGCAAGCACAGCGCCGACCCAGTACTTTGCGACGGAAGCCACCACAAGCTCTAGAGCAAGCGTTTGGATCTCTACTCGCCCAGGTCCCAAACCCAGGGCCTGGAGCACCCATAGCGATCTGGCAGTCATTTCACTATCAGATGGTGACGGCGGCAGTGTAAGACAGCGTCTCAAAGAGGCGTGTCTGCTGACTGTTCCAAGTACATTTCGAGAAGCGCCCGAGCGGCACGAAACGATGTGGTTCGGCCGTCCAGGACCTGTTGCTCAAGCGCTTCCATGCGCTCGCGAATGGCGGGATGTGACTCAAAACGCTGGCGCAGACCTTGCTGGATGATCTCGTGCATCCACCTCTTGGTTTGGTCTTGCCGCACCCGGCTGAACCAGCCATTGGCTTTGGTGAGGGCGGTGTGCTCCAGCACTGCGCTCCAAAGCTCAGGGATACCACTGCCGGTCTGCGCGGAACAAGCGAGAGAGCGTGGCGTCCATCCGGAGGCCGAAGCGGGGAGATAGTGCAGTGCATTTTGCGCTTCGCTACGCGCCCTTTCCGCAGCGGCCACATTGATCCCGTCAGCTTTGTTGATGACGACGAGGTCGGCTAACTCCATGACCCCACGCTTGATTCCCTGTAGCTCATCGCCCGCGCCGGCCAGCATCAGGAGCAGGAAGAAGTCGACCATATTATGCACGGCGGTCTCTGACTGCCCCACGCCGACCGTTTCAACAAGGATGTTGCGGTAGCCAGCCGCCTCACACAAGAGCATCGCTTCGCGGGTGCGCTGTGCGACGCCGCCGAGAGTTCCGCGAGAGGGCGTGGGCCGCACAAACGCCATCTGGTTGGAAGCGAGGGAGGTCATGCGGGTCTTGTCGCCGAGGATGCTGCCGCCGGAGAGCTGGCTGCTTGGATCGATGGCCAGTACGGCAACCTTCTGCTCATGTTTGGCGATCAGCCACGAGCCCAGCACTTCGATGACGCTGCTCTTGCCTGCTCCGGGAACGCCGGTAATGCCGACGCGGATGGAGTTGCCGCTGTGGGGAAGGCAATCTTCAACGATGCGATCGGCCAGGTCGCGGTCTGCCGCGCGGGAACTTTCGATGAGGGTAATAGCCTGCGCCAGAATGGTGCGATCACCGCGCAGAATGCCCTCGACGTACTGTTCGGGCGTAAGAGAGCGGCGCCGGTTTGAGACACGAGTGATCAGCTCTGAGGGCGGCTCCGGCGCGGGACACCCGGGGCTTACACGAAGCGCACTCTCTTCAGGGTCCATCCGTCTCACCGCCCTCCGACCAGGGTGCCTGAGAGGATGCCGATGATCCGCTGAGCCGCAACGGGGATGACCGTACCCGGCCCGTAGATACCGGCGACTCCGGCCTGGTAAAGGAACTCGTAGTCCTGCGGCGGAATGACGCCGCCCACAACGACAAGAATGTCACTTCGACCCAACTTGCGCAATTCTTCAATCAGGTGTGGCACGAGAGTCTTGTGGCCTGCGGCCAACGAGGAGACACCAACGACGTGCACATCGTTCTCCGCCGCATGAAGCGCCACTTCGCCTGGAGTTTGAAAAAGCGGACCGATATCGACGTCGAAGCCGATGTCGGCAAAGGCGGTGGCGATGACCTTTGCGCCGCGGTCATGGCCGTCTTGTCCCATCTTGGCAACGAGGATGCGCGGACGGCGCCCTTCTGTCTTCTCAAACTCAGCAACCAAGGTACGCGCCTTGGTGAACTCGGCTGCATTGCCGCTTTCAGCCGAGTAGACCCCGGCGATGGTGCGCGTGGTGGCCTGGTACCGGCCCCACACTCTTTCAAGCGCAATGGAAATCTCGCCGAGGGTGGCGCGCTTGCGGGCCGCATCCACCGCGCACTCCAGCAAGTTTCCCTTTCCAGTGCGCCCGCACTGCTCGAGCTGGGCGAGCGACTTCTTGACGGCGTCGCCGTTGCGGTCGCGCTTCAACTGGGCGAGACGCTTGAGTTGCGATTCGCGGACTGCGGCGTTGTCGATGTCGAGAACGGGGATCAGGGGCTCCTCGGACGACCGGTAGGCATTGACGCCTACGATGATGTCGCGGCCAGAGTCGATGCGGGCCTGACGGCGCGCTGCCGCCTCTTCAATACGCATCTTGGGCACGCCGGTCTCAATGGCGCGTGCCATCCCGCCAAGACCTTCGACCTCCTCAATCAGCTTCCATGCTGAGTGCATCAGTTCGTGTGTCAGCCGCTCAACATAGTAGGAGCCTGCCCACGGGTCGACGAAGTGGGTGATGCCGGTCTCTTCCTGCAGATAGATTTGCGTGTTGCGAGCGATGCGGGCCGAAAAGTCAGTGGGCAGCGCGAGGGCCTCGTCGAGTGCGTTGGTGTGCAGAGACTGCGTATGGCCGAAGGCCGCGGCCAACGCTTCAACGCAGGTGCGCACGACATTGTTGAATGGGTCCTGGGCGGTGAGGCTCCAGCCGGAGGTTTGCGAATGGGTGCGCAGAACGAGCGATTTGGGATTCTTCGGACGGAAGGTGTTGACCAGCTTGGCCCACAACATGCGGGCAGCGCGCATCTTGGCAATCTCCATGAAATGGTTCATGCCAATACCCCAGAAGAAGGAGATGCGCGGAGCGAAGTTGTCCACGTCGAGCCCGGCTTTGATCCCGGTGCGGAGGTACTCCAGGCCATCGGCGAGCGTATAGGCCAGTTCGATATCCGCCGTAGCGCCTGCCTCCTGCATGTGATAGCCGCTGACGCTGATGCAGTTGAAGCGCGGCATCTTCTCCGCGCAGTAGCGGAAGATGTCGCCGATGATGCGCATCGAACCTCCCGGCGGATAAATATAGGTATTGCGAACCATGAACTCTTTGAGGATGTCATTCTGGATGGTTCCGCTGAGCTGATCGGTGGTTACGCCCTGCTCTTCAGCGGCCACGATATAAAACGCCATGATGGGCAGCACCGCGCCGTTCATCGTCATCGAAACCGACATTTGTCCCAGCGGAATCTGGTCGAAGAGGACCTTCATGTCGAGGATGGAGTCGATGGCAACGCCTGCCTTGCCTACGTCGCCGGTAACGCGCTCGTGATCGGAGTCGTAGCCGCGATGGGTGGCGAGATCGAATGCCACCGAGAGGCCACGCTGTCCGGCGGCGAGGTTGCGCCGATAGAAGGCGTTGGACTCTTCAGCCGTGGAGAACCCCGCGTACTGGCGGATTGTCCAGGGCTGCATGACATACATGGTGCTGTAGGGTCCACGCAGGTAGGGCGGAAGACCGGCGGCATAGTTGAGATGATCGAGGCCCTCAAGATCTTCAGGCGTGTAGTGGCTCTTGATGGCGATGTGCTCTGGAGAAAGCCACTCCTCGCTCGGGCGCGGCCCTGCCGCCGATGGTGTGGGTTTGAAATCGATCTTTGAAAAGTCTGGACGCATTGTTATTCTCTGATCCCCAACCTTTGCTGCCATGCCGTAAGGAACTCGATGGGATTGGTTCGAATGTGTACGAAGTCCGCAACGCCGGCGGCGCGCATCTGCTCGGCTTCCTCGGGGTTGCCGGCGATGAGAACCGGCGTCTTGCGCTCGAGTGTTTTGAGTTTGGCAAGCACTTCCTTGGCAAGCGCGAAGTACTCGGGGTCCGAACTGCAGAGCACGATGAGGTCGGCGTCGGCGGCTGCGATCTCGGCAGCCGTTTCGAAGCGCTGGGTGACGATGTCGAATCCCGCACATGCAAAGAAGTTGGCTGCGAAGTTGGAGCGGGCGGTGCGCATCTTTGCGTCGCCGGTCTCCGCCAGCAGAACGCGCGGAGTATGGCCGCTTGCGGCTGTGTGGCGCTCGGTGCGCAGACGGACCTGCTCATAGACTCGCGCACCGCGACGCCCGCTGGAGGATCTCGATACATCAATGCGATCCAGCGCACGCTCAGCACGATTGGCGTATTGATTTGTGCCGGTAAACACGCGGCGGCGCGCGATGACTGCCTTGTCCCTGGCGGCCATTGACTGAACCAGGGCGCGCGTGAGAATGCCATCTGCCCGCGCCTTGCGGTAGCCGCCTGCGGCTTCGATCTCCTGCATCTGCTTCCAGCCTTCGCGCACAATAAAATCGGTGATGACCTCGATCGCATACGAGCCCGCGCCTGGGTCGGCAACGCGCGACAGGAGCGCCTCCTGCTTAAGCAGGATCTGCGTATTGCGGGCGAGGCGCCGGCTGGCCTCGCCGGGCGCTTCGTAGCACTCGTCAAACGGGGCAACGGTCAGCGAGTCCGCACCGCCAAGAATTGCAGAGATGGCTTCCGTTGTCCCGCGCAGGACGTTGACGTAGGGATCGTAGATGGTCTTGTTCCAGCGCGAGGTGCGGGCGTGGATGTGGACCGCGGCGCTCTCTTGCGATCCACCGAAGCTCTCGACAACGCGCGCCCACAGCAGGCGGATGGCACGGAGCTTGGCGATCTGGAAGAAGAAGTTTGCTCCCATTGAAAAGTTGAAAGTGAGGGAGGCCGCTGTGCAATCGATCTCCACCTTGCGGGCCTGCATCTGTGCAAGGAAATCGATCGATGCCGCAAGGGTAAAGCCCACTTCTTCGACAGCAGTCGCGCCTTGCTCTTCAAAGCACTCTCCGTGAACTGTAAAGGGGGCGAGCGCGGGAGTTGCTGCACGAATGACCTTTGCGGCAAAGTCAAGGTTGGTGAGGGGGTCGAAACCGGTGGATACTTGCGCGGAGCTCGGACGCTCCTTCAATCGTTCGATGAGCAGTCGAAGCAAAGACTCGTTTGCGCTTTCAAAGTGAACCGGAATCTCTTCGAGGTTAACGAGCAGCAATCCCAGGTCGGACGCGTTCTTGATCGCGGCATTGCAGAAGGCGATCTCTTCGGCTCCTGCAATGACTGCACTCTGCGCCATATGGTTGGCCTGCTCGGGTTCGACAGCATCGATTTCCTCGCGGATGCGCCAGTCGCCTGTGAGGCGTGCGCCGCGCAGATAAGGAAAATCGCCGGAGGCCGCTACAGGAAGATCCAACCCGGCAATATCTTCCGCGCGATAGTAGGGCTTGACAGCAAGACCTTCGTCGGTTTGCCAGATGAGCTTCTTGGCGTAATCGGCACCCTTGAGATCCCTGCGGATGGCCTCTTCCCAAAACTCAGTACTTACGGGCGGAAACTCCTGGAGTAGGTTATCGGTAGCCATATCTTCACTTGCTTTCGGGGTCTTCGACAATCTCAATGAGAAGCCCGAAGGGGTTGTCGGCTCGTGACTTTGGGTGAACGAAAAAGACCGTGGTGCCGCGGGAGCCCTTGCGAGGCGCCTTGTCGATGATCTGAAATCCGGTTGCTTGCATTGCTTCAAAGGCATGCTGCGCACTCCGAACACGGAAGGCAACGTGGGCCAGGCCACCACGGCCGCCATTGCGATCAATCAGCTTCTGCACGGGAGAATCCGTATTGAGCGGCTCAAGAAGCTGAATCAGGTTTGGACCGTCTCCCACCTGCAGCAGAGCTTCGCGTACCTGATCGCCTCCTAGAACCTCCTCGCGATGAATCTCACGGAAGCCAAGCAGCTCATATGCCTTGACTTGGCCATCGAGTTCGCCCTGCTTGATGGCAATTGCGACGTGATCGACGAATTGGATTCCCGGCACCTGCTTGAGTTCTTGCGGAACCTCGCTCATTCCCTGCCCTTTCGATAAAAGACTGCTGCCGCTCAATCGGCGGCGGAGAAGCATGTTACTCAAACTCGACGAGGACCTGGTTTACCTTAACGGAGTCGCCAGGCGCAACGTTGACGCATTTGACGGTTGAAGCACGAGGGGCCGTTACGTTGGTCTCCATTTTCATGGCTTCAAGCACCATGATGAGTTCTTCGGGTTGCACCTGCTGGCCGGGGACGATGTTGACCTTGATGACGAGGCCAGTGACAGGGCTGCGGCAGACTTTACTTGCCGGGGTGTTCCCGTCGGATGACAGCAGCGGCGAGGTGGGGAACGACATGGGCGGTGGCGGCGGTGCGAACGACTGATACTGGCCGTAGCCCTGGGTGCGCGCGCCATCGTCCTCTTCCAGGACTTCGACTTCGACCTCGTAGGTCTTTCCTTCAACCGTAATCTGGAGTTTCAAGTTTCAGATTCCTTTCGTCGAGAAGCATTCTCTACGGCCTGGCCTCTCTAGCGCAGGTTGTGGGAGGATTGCACGAAGACCCTTCCCTGCTGCGACCACGCGCTGGTTACTTCCGGCGGCGTCTCGAGCAGTCTTGCCGAGAGAACGCGGACCTTTTTGCCCAGGAATGCGGTGACGGCAGCCTCAAGCACCGGCATGATCTCCTCCGTCACATCGGCGTGCTCTGTGTAGGCTGCTTCTTCGGCGGGAGGCGTGGCGGCTTGCATCTCGGCAATTTCAACTTGCTCAGCCTGCCGGGCTTCAAGAGCAGCGAGCATGGCTGTGAGCTCGGCGAGCCGTCGATCGGTGGCCTGCGTCTGCCGGGCGACGGCTCGGCGCACCGAACGCCGCAGAACGGCGTAGGTGACTGCATAGCCGGCAGTAATGATCGCCGAGATTCCCGCGAGATTTGCGATGATCGGTGGCACGCGCAACTCCTGGTTACAGCGGAATCAATCCATGCTTCTTGGGAGGACGCAGTTCGCGCTTGGCGTGGAGCGATTCAAGCGCCTGTGCCAGGTATTTGCGTGTCTCGGCGGGTTCGATGATGTCATCCACCAGGCGGCGGCCGGTGGCCACGTAGGGATTGGCGAAGGTATTGCGATACTGGTCGACGAGTTCTTTGCGGCGGGCGTCCTTGTCTTCCGCGGAGTCGATCTCACGGCGGAAGACGATCTCAGCCGCGCCCTCGGCGCCCATCACAGCGATTTCCGCCGTGGGCCAGGCGACCACGCGATCCGCGCCAAGATCTTTACAGCACATGGCGATATACGCGCCGCCGTAGGCCTTGCGCAGGACGACGGTGATCTTTGGAACGGTAGCGGCAGAGTAGGCGAAGAGCAGTTTGGCGCCGTGACGGATGATGCCGCCGCGCTCCTGCTCAACGCCGGGAAGGAAGCCGGGCACATCGACGAAGGTGAGCAGCGGAATGTTGAACGCGTTGCAAAAGCGGACGAAGCGCGATGCCTTGTCGGAGGCGTTGATGTCGAGCGCGCCGGCAAGGACGCAGGGCTGATTGGCCACGATGCCGACCGTGCGGCCTTGAAGGCGGCCAAAACCGATGACGATGTTCGGCGCAAAGCCGGGCTGAATCTCAAGGAAGTCCTGATAGTCCACCACGCGCGTGACAACGGCACGCACGTCATAGGCAACCTTGGGATCAACCGGCACCACATTGTTCATGTCGGGGTCGGACTTGACCTTCGAGTTGAAGGCCTGGCGCGGCGCATCCTCGAGGTTGTTGGAGGGCAGAAAGCTGAGCAGGCGGCGGCAGAGCGCAAGCGCTTCTTCGTCGTCGCGAGCCACCAGATGAACCACGCCCGCATTGTTCATCTGGGAGTGGGCGCCGCCTAGCTCCTCCGCGGAGACCACCTCGCCGGTAACCTGCTTGATGACCTGCGGGCCGGTAATGAACATCTGGGCCTGCGTGGTCTGGATAACGAAATCGGTCAGCGCAGGGCTGTACGCAGCGCCGCCCGCGCAAGGGCCGCAGATAAGGGATATTTGCGGCACGGTTCCGGAGAGCATGACGTTGTTGTAGAAGACGCGGGCGTAGCCAGCAAGGCTGTCAATGCCCTCCTGCACGCGCGCGCCGCCGGAATCGTTGATGAAGATGAATGGGCTGCCGGTTTTGAGCGAGAGGCCCAGCATCTCGGCGACTTTGTTGCTGTGGGTTTCGCCGGCGGCTCCGCCAAGTACGGTAAAGTCCTGGCTGGCTAGGTGGACCGCACGGCCATCGATGGTGGCGCAACCGGTGACAACGCCATCTGCTGGAAGCTTCTTGTCGGCCATTCCAAAGTACGTGGACCGATGGAGGGCAAAGAGCCCGATCTCCTGGAAGCTGTCCCGGTCGACGAGTTTCTCGATGCGCTCGCGCGAGGTGAGCTTGCCGGCAGCGTGATGCTTGTCGATGCGGTCTTTGCCCCCTCCCAACTCGAGTTCGGCACGCCTGGCGCGCAGCTCGGCAACCTTGTCGGCCATCGTAAGCTTCTTCGGGATTTCTACTTTGTTGGCCATCGCCGCTCCTGCATCCTTCGGTATGAATAGGAATCCGTGTCTCTATCGCCTTGATTTTATTCCTCCTAAAGGGGTCCGGATGTGATGGGGTTCACCTTATCGGTGGGAGGTTGTTTTAGCTTGTGGGACAGGCTTCTCAGGTTGAATGGGGCGCTGGAAGTTGAGGAGGAGATGGGACTTAGCGGCCATGAACAGGCTGGGCACGGGGTGCCGGGCGCAAGCCGAGGATCGAGCGGGGAGCAGGGTCGAACCAGGGCAGGGCCGCCTTACAATGGCAGCATGAGCGACTCAGTGCAGTTCATTGAATCCAAGATGTTTGGACCGTTGAAAGAGAAGGCGCAGGCTTTGCCCCGTTTGCGGACCAATTACAACTTTCATTCCGGGAACGAGGACAATCCGCACCGCTTTCTCAACGTGCTGGCGCGCGGAACCTACGTTCCGCCCCACAGGCATTTTGACCCGCTCAAGTCCGAGACGTTTCTGCTCCTGGAAGGGAAGGCAGGGCTGCTTCTCTTCGATGACCAAGGCAAGGTGACGCTGGCCGAGGTGATCGGCGAAGATGGGCGGTTGGGGGTGGACATTCCGGCAGGCGCGTGGCACACTCTGGTGGCTCTGTCGCCTTACGTGGTGCTATTCGAGGTAAAGGCGGGACCCTATGTGGGCAGGGCCGACAAGAACTTTCCTGCATGGGCTCCGCACGAAGGCGAAGCCGAGGCCGGCGATTACCTGGAGCGGATGCTAGGAGAGTTTCCTGTTTGAACGATCATCAGGTTAGCACCGCTTCGCGAAGTGATTGAGTCAGCCAACAACACCGGGCGGATCATGGGATTCTCTCCTGTCGACTCAAGAGAGGCATTTAGAAGAACGGATGCGCGCTTTTCGGGTGCTCTGGGAAGTTTGCTCCAACGTCCCAATGCTCAACGATCATTCCGCCTTCGAGACGATAGATATCGACCACCGCGCCCCGTCGGCCGGCGGTGTCCACGTGAATCATCAGGACTGCATAATCGCCATCAACAATGAGGCGGCGCACGGTGAAGTGCGCCTGCGGATTCTCAAACATCGGCGTCAGAACGGCGATCACGTCGGCGGTGCCGTCTGCGAGCATCGGGCTGTGCTGGACATAGTCTTTCGCAACGTAGGTATTGAACGCTTCCGCTACCTTCTTCTGGCGGTAGAGCAGATCCGCGAACTTTTCGACAGTCGCGCGATTGTCCTTTGCAGCCCTCTTCGCTTGGCGAGTTTCCGCCGTTTGTCCGCGCGCCGGCGATTGCGCGAATGCGCTCACCGCCAGCAGGAGAGCAAGCGTAAGAAGTTTCTTCATCGTGGTTCCTTTCAGGCCGAGAGGAGCATGCGCGGGGCATGGTATCGCGGCGCCCGCCGGCCGGGGCGGATTCAGGACGCAACGCGAACCGGGCCACTTCCTTCAGGCAGACGATGCGTTTCAGATGCCGAGCACGCCGCGGTTAAAAGCCGCGTCGGCGGAGACGCTGGCGAAGTCGTCGAAAGCGTGTTCGGTGATGTGGATAATGTGCTCGCGAATGAACGCCGCTCCCAGCCTTGCGCCATCTTCTGAGTTCTGGATGCAGTCTTCCCACTCGAGAACGGCCCAGCCGGGATAGTTGTACTGCGCGAACTTGCTGAAGACTGCGCCGAAGTCCACTTGTCCATCGCCGAGGGAGCGGAAGCGTCCCGGCCGCTCGAGCCAGCCCTGATAGCCGCCATAAACGCCGCTCTTGCCGTTGGGACGGAACTCAGCGTCTTTGACGTGGAAGGCGCGAATCAGCGGGTGATAGAAGTCAATGAACTGGAGGTAATCCAACTGCTGCAGCACAAAGTGGCTTGGGTCAAAGAGGATGCGCGCGCGCGGGTGGTGGTTGGTGACTTCCAGAAAGCGCTCGAAGGTTGCGCCGTCGTGCAGGTCTTCTCCGGGATGCAGCTCAAAGCAGGCATCCACACCCGCCTCGTCGAAGGCGTTGAGAATTGGCAGCCAGCGCTTGGCCAGTTCGGCAAAGGCCTCCTCGATAAGACCTTGCGGGCGCTGCGGCCACGGATAAACGAAGGGCCATGCCAGCGCGCCGGAGAAGGTGGCGTGCGCATTGAGTCCCAGGTTGCGGCTGGCCTTGGCAGCCAGCAGCATCTGTTTAGTAGCCCAGGCACGGCGAGCCTCGTCGTTACCGCGCACGCCAACCGGCGCAAAGCCGTCGAAGAGTTGGCTGTAGGCCGGATGGACCGCGATGAGCTGGCCTTCAAGATGCGTAGAGAGCTCAGAGATCTCAAGGTCCGCGCCGGCGAGGATGCCGCGCACCTCGTCGCAATAGGTCTGACTTTCTGCTGCCTTGGCCAGATCGAAGAGGCCAGGATTGCCGCACGGCACCTGTACAGCCTTGAACCCATGGCCCGCGGCCCAAGCTGCAATCGAGGGCAGGGAGTTGAATGGCGGCTCACTGCCAATGTACTGCGCCAGGAAAATTCCAGGTCCTTTGAGGGTCTTCATGCGAGTGCCTCTTTAGCTGCAGATTTGAGAAAACGAAAGAACAGGAGGAAGCGAAAGTCAGAAGACCGCTTCCCCCTCCTGGCCCATTGATGGCCAAGCTCTCGGCCCTTTGCGCCGATGATGGGCACATTGGCACCTACAATTGTATGGCGCGACCCTCGGCCGCCGACTTGTAAATGGCGTCGAGAATCTGCGTTACCACAAACGCCTGCTCGGGCTTGATGTAGGGTTCCGTGTTGTTGATGATCGCGTCCAGCCAGGCATCCTGTTCGGCATCGCCGACCTTGGGGCCGTGATCGCCCATGTGAGCCTTGATCATGGAGGAGACCGGGGATGGGACCAGTTCCAGTTGCTGGTCGTACTTCATCTGGTTGAAGACGACCTCGCCGGAGTGTATGGAGGAATTGGGAGCGGCAGCGCCGTCGCCGACCAACTCCGCGCCGGCCTCGGTGCCGCACAGCGTAACCTGGCCCTCGCGCGAGCGGGCCACATTGAGCGCCCACGACGATTCAATAAAAATGGTGGCGCCATTCTTCATCTTTACGAAGCCGAAGGCGGAGTCTTCCACCTCAAAGGTCTTGGGGTCCCAGGGGCCAAACCAGTTGCCTTCAAACTTGTCGCGCATCTTCTCGAACGTGGTGCCGACGACCAGCGCGGGCTCGTAGTTGTCCATCATCCACAGGGCCAAGTCGAGCGCATGGGTCGCCAAGTCGATCAGCGGCCCACCCCCCTGCTTGGCCTTGTCGGGGAAGACGCCCCATGTGGGAACGCCACGGCGACGGATGGCGTGGGCCTTGGCAAAGTAGATGTCGCCCAAGTCGCCGGCTCGGCAGGCCTTGTAGAGTATCTGCGAGTCGGATCGATAGCGGTTCTGGTACCCGATCGTGAGTTTCTTGCCGCTGCGCTTGACGGCATCGAGCATGGCCTTGGCATCGGCGGTTGTGGGCGCCATGGGCTTCTCGCAGAGCACGTGCTTGCCGGCGTTGAGCGCGTTGACGCTGATCTCGGAGTGGGAGACGTTGGGGGTCAGCACGTAGACGACGTCGATACTCTTGTCGTCGAGCAGCTTACGATAGTCGGTATAGGTTTTTGATCCGGCGTCGCCGTACTTTGCCTTGGCTTCTTCTGCGCGTACCTCTACAACGTCGCAAAGGCCCATGATCTCGATGCGGTGCTTCTGCTTCACCAGCGCGGGGAAGTGTTTGCCATTGGCGATTCCGCCGCAGCCGATCACACCAACCTTGAGTTTATCCACGATGATCTCTCCTTGTTGCGCCGGCCTGGCCGGATGCCCAGGCGATTCAGGGGCATCTGGATGCACGGTCCACGCATAACAAAATAAGAATACCAATTTTGTTTCGTGTCAAGGAATTCTTTTAGAACTCCTCCCAATTGGGGCGTCTCTGCGTGGACTGCGGAAGATTCCATCTCAGAATAGCGCTCAAAGCCCCTCGCAGAGTCCCAATTTAAATCGCTGATTCGCAATAATTAATAGACATCGTCGAGGTCTTGACCCGAAAGAGCTTGACATTTCAGGTGCCAATATGAGAAAAACACATTTGTTCAGAATTGTGATTCTAAAATCGGTCTAGACGGCGTATTCATCCCGATGGTTCGGCTACACCGGCAAGACCCAAGGATGCTCGATGACAGCTCCCGGCCTCAGCCTTAGAGAAAAACTCAGCTACGGACTTGGCGACGTGGCCTCGAACCTCTCCTGGAACCTGATCTCCGGGTTTCTGCTTTTCTTCTACGTGAATGTGGCGCTGATTCCAGTGGCCGCCGCCGGGACGCTGATGCTGGTGTCGATGGTGCTGAGCGCGCTTCTTGACCCGGTGTTCGGCTTGATTGTGGATCGCACCACGAGTCCCTGGGGCAAGACCCGTCCCTATTTTCTCTATGGCGCCGTACCCGTTGGAGTAAGCCTGTTCCTGCTGTTCCTTTCGCCCATGCACTCGGTGACAGGGAAGATTATCTATGCTTATGCCACGCTGATCATGCTTGGCTTGCTGTATGCCAGCGTCAACATCCCCTATGGCACGCTGCTGGGGCTGATGACACGGAACCAGGACGAGAAAATGCGCCTGGGCAGCATGCGCGCCGTGGGTTCGGCGGTTGGAACATTCATGGCCACGGGGCTCACCATGCCGATCGTCGGGCTCTTCGGTGACGACCGGGCTAGGGGCTTTGCCTGGGTTGGCGGCGGCTTTGGACTGCTGATGTCGTTGCTGTTCTTTGTGGTGTTCTTCAACTGCAAGGAGCGCTTCCAGGATCCGTTTACCAAGCAGAAGGGCATGATCGGCAAGGCATTCGCAAACCTGGCGCGCAACCGCATCTGGCGGGTTACCTTCGGCTTTGGACTGCTGATGCTGATGCGGTTGGGCGCGCTGATCTCGGCTACCATCTTCTTCTGCATCCATGTGTTGCACCAGCCGGGTTGGATCTCGATTCTGCTTCCGCTTCTTTCGGCTACTTCGCTCTGCTCAGCTCCGCTGGCGCCTTCGTTCTTCAAGCGGACCGGCATTCGCGCCGGAAACATCATCCTGCTGGTGGCAGCCATCGGACTGTCTGCCATGTTGCCCATGCTCGAGGCTAATCGCTGGGCGTTCCTGGCCGTCTACTCACTGATGGCGTTTCTCTCTGTAGGGCCAACTACGACTTCGATTTTTGCCATGGCGGCAAATACAGTGGACCAGCAACAGTGGCTCTACGGAATGCGCAACGACGGCCTGGTCTTTTCGTCCATCAGCATCGCCACAAAGATTGGCATGGCGGCGGGCACGTCGCTGGTTGCCTACGGGCTGGCGTGGGCGCATTTTGACGCGGTTCATCCCGCGGCGTCCGCAGCAGGTTCAATTCGAGCGCTTTACTACGGTTTGCCGATCACGATTATGGTGCTGCAGGTGGTGTGCATCGCCTTTTATAACCTGGACAAGACGCACCCGCAGATTGTGGCCGACCTGAATGCGCGGTCGAGAATGGCAATCGAGTCACAAGCTGAGTTGAGTTAGGCATCGAGAACTGGATTCCTGGGGAGCCCGCGGGCCGGCCCCGCAACAGAAGAGCGAACCAACACAGATGACGGTGAGACTATGAGCACAATCAAACGAGGAGTAAGTCTTTACAGCTACCAGGAGGAGTTCTACCTGCGCAAGCTGTCGCTGGAGCAGTGCGTTGCCGTATCTGCTTCAATGGGCGCCTATGGAATCGAGACGCTGGCCGAGCAGATGATGCCCGGCTATCCGAAGCTCTCGGATGCGTTCTATGCGCAATGGCACGAGTGGATGCGCATCTATGGCGCAACGCCCACCTGCCACGATGCCTTCCTGGACACCAAGAAGTACAACGACCGCCTCTTGACGCTGGATGAGCAGGTGCTGGAGGTGACGCGCGACATCAAGCACGCGCAGAAGCTGGGCGCCAAGATCATTCGGATGCTGGTTATCTGCTCCCCGGAACTGATGGAGCGCTGCGCGCCGATTGCGGCCGATCATGGAATCTGGCTCGGCGTGGAAGTCCATTCACCGTGGCACATTGAGCACGAGTGGATTCAGAAGCACCTTGAAGTCGCCTACAAGATGGGCACTGACAAGCTGGGCATCATCCCGGATTTGGGTATCTATGTCTGGCGTTTCCCGCGCGTGATCTACGAGCGGTATATCCGCAACGGCGCGCACGAAAACCTGGTGCGCATGATTGTAGAGCGGTACGACTCTCGCGGGGATCTGAAGACACTTCCCGAGGAAGTGGAGAAGCTGAGCGGCAATTCGGAAGACATCGGCCTGGCACGCATGGTGGGCCATTTTGTTGGTTCAGACCCCCTGAAGCTTCGCGATGTGATCGGCGCGGTCAAGCACATTCACGGCAAGTTCTACGAGATGACGGAGGATTGCCACGAATACAGCATCCCTTATCACGTCATCGTGCAGACGCTGGCCGAAGCCGGCTATGACGGCTACATCTCCAGCGAATACGAGGGCAACCGGCACTTGCAGGACGCCTTCCCGGTGGACAGCGTGGAACAGGTGCGGCGTCACCAGCGGATGCTGAGCACACTGATTGGCGAGCAACAGTAGACGGAGAATGCGATGTTTGACAGATATTTGATTGGCGAGAATGGCTTCCGCAACGTTGTGGAAGATGGCAAGACTACAGGCTTTCAGCTTGAAGTGCGGATCGCCTATTATCGCGGCTTGGGCCTCTCTATGCTGGAGGGCTTCGAAGTCGCCGCGGATGAAAAGCAGTTTCCGCGGGAGGACAACCTCTTCACGGTGCGCGGGAGGACCTTCACCCAGAAGCAGATGGAAACCGAGTACGACGAGCGCTGGGAGATGGGCGAGGTGGCACATATTACGGTGCCGCTGCCGGGCGGCCTGGCGGCAGGCAAGCACGAGATCTCAGTCGTCGAGTACCTGCGTGTTTCCTATGTCCCGTTCATTACAACCGGCAAGGACAAGAAGACCCTAACGCTGGAAAGCTGACAGCCTGACCGGGGCGGCGTTCGCACAACTCCGGCACTCAAAAGATACCTGAGGTTGACCGTGCAATCGGAATCTGAAACACAAAAGCCGCATGCTGTTCTGAAGTCGAAGTCGAGTAACTCGATGACCTTTCAAGACTCCGCGTCGGTGAAAGCACCCAAGCAGGACCGCAGCCGCGCTTCGTTTGAGCGCGTGCTGGAAACCGCAGAAGAGTTACTGAAAGAGCATGGGTACAAGGGTTTCACGCTGTTGGAGGTGAGCAAGCAGTCGCGCACCTCGATCGGTTCAATCTATTGCCGGGTCAAGGGCAAGGACGACCTCTTCCACGCCGTCCAGGAGCATGTCCTGGCCAGGTTGGACAAGGAGATGGAATCGATTCTGGAGCCATCCAAATGGGATGGTGTGGAAGCTCGCAAGCTCATCCTTTTTCTGGTTCGCGAACTGGCCGAGTTCCTGCGCCGCAACGCCCCCATCCTCCGCGCCCTCATCTCCCGAGAAGTGGCTGATCCTGTGGTGATGGCGAAGGGCAAGAAGGCCAGTGCAAACCTGAACGAAAGGTTCCAGTCTCTGCTGATGCGCCACGCCTCGGAGTACACCCATCCCGATCCAATGCACGCAACGGCCTTCTGCTTGAATATCGCCGACGCCGCTCTCGCAAAGCATCTGGATTTGAATACGGTCACTCCGTCGAACGACGGCTCGCAATGGAACCAGTTGATTGACGATCTGGGCCGGACTCTCAGCCTCTTTCTCTTGAGTACCGAGGATCTGGGAACGGGTGTTGGCCGAGGAGCTGGGCCGTCCGCCAAGGGGAACGGCGGCCCGCAGCGCGCAGCAAAGGTCTGACGCCGCGCCAGCCTGCAACCAAGGGTCGAGATCACGTCCTGCTGCCAGAAGACTTACAGGCTTCTTTCAACAGTTCTCTGTAGACACAAGAAGACGAAAAGGAGGAACCAAGTGCCAAACCCTCAAAGAGTAACAACGGTCGAACCCGAGTTGCCGGCGGGCGTACGTGCAATTCTTGCGCATACCGGAAAGCCGAGATCGTTCCTGCGCGAGGAATCTATCCGCAACGTGGTGCGCAACGGCGTTTCCGGCTATGAACTCGGCGTCAATCTGACCAGCTACCGGGCGCTTCCGCTCTCATGCATTGAGGGCTTGCTCCTCAAGGTGGACGGCAATGAGGTTGATTCGACCACTGTGGCGCTCACGGTGAACGGCTACAGCCACAAGCTGGCTGAGCTGGCCTCGTTGAGTCATGTCTGGTGGTTCATCCTGGAGCCTGCGACGCTGTTTGTCCCGAGCCAAACGCCACTGGCCACTGGCAGCCACCAGGTTGACGCGACACTGATCACCGTGGAGCCGTATGTGACCGCGGGGCGTTTTTCGTTCTATCACCCGGCCAGTCGCACCCTCGCGGTGGAGTAAGCACAAGGATGAGGAGGAAGAGATCATGACGGCACAGAAGGGCCTCAAGCTCGGAGTTTCGCTACACAGCTTTACCACTGAGTACATTACCTACAAGTGGTCGCTCGAAGACATGTTTCAACTGGTCAGCGTGTTGGGCGGGGGACTTGAGATCGTGGGGCCGGCACATCAGCGCGGCTATCCCTACCTGACCGACGAGTTCGAACGGATATTTAAAAGCTCGGTTGAGCGTTGGGGGCTGACGCCGACCTCGTACGGAACGTATGCGGATCCGTTCATGCTGAAGGACCGCGACCTGAATGAAGATGAACTGACGGAGTACATGGTTCCGCAGCTCAAGTCCGCTGCAACACTCGGCTTTTCCATTGCACGCATGCAGTACTTTTCCTATCCGGTGATTGAACGGCTATTGCCCTGGGCCGAAAAACTGAACGTGAAAATGGGCTATGAGCTGCATACGCCTCTGACCATCGAGTCGGCAAAGACGCAGATGCTGATCGAACAGATTGAGCGGATCGACTCGCCGTATCTCGGCCTGATTCCAGACACGGGCATCTTTGCGCGCAGCATTCCGGAGTTCCGGCTTGAGGCCACACGGCAGGCTGGCGTGAGTGAGGAGCTGCTGGCCAAGGCTGTGGAGTTGTGGAACGCAAAGGTCGAGGGAGAAGAGGCACTGCCCGAGTTGCTGCGGCTGGGGCTGCGCAAGCAGAACATAGGCAACATCGAGTTCATCTGGGGATCGTTTGGGCACTCCGATCCGGAGTTGCTGAAGACCATTTTGCCGCGGGTGATTCACATGCACGGAAAGTTCTTCAGCATGAAGAACGGGATTGAGCCCGATGTTCGCTTTGAAGAAGTGACCAAAGTGCTTGTTGAGAGCGGCTACGACGGCTGGATGTCGAGCGAGTTTGAAGGCGCGGGCGGCCAGGATACATTCGAGCTGGTGCGCCAGCAGCAGGCCATGATTCGCGGCTATTCGGCGAAGTACGCGAAGCAATAGGCAAACCTCTAAACAGCGCGAAAAGCCTGGGGCTTGCGCAGGGCCGCTTTGAGGTCGCCTTTGCCGGGGACAAAGAAGTCGTCCCCGGCAAGGTCGCACTCGTCAGTCATCTTCCGTCCATATTCTGAGCGGCCCAGGTCGGAAGGGCCAGTGTTGTTGGTTCCCAGCGTAAACTTGCAGCCCGCTGCCTTGGCCATGAGCACGAACCTCCTGCTCGGCAGGTGATAGAGATCGTTCAGCTCAATTGCCACGCCATTGCGCACAGCGGCGTCGATGACTCTCGCCATTCGCCCGTCGGTCCACAGCCGGTCGTAGTCAGCCGCAATCACCGCGGGCAGAAACGTGGGATTGACGAAGATGTCGATGGGCTCGGTCTCGATAATCTCAACGCTGCGTGCCACCAGCGTATCCATGAACTCTTCAATGTCCGCGATGGTTCCGACCTCTTCAGCAATCCACAGCCTCATACGGCGGCCATGGTCGTCAGTCCAGGTCATTGCATCGGTGAAGATGTAATCGAACTGCGAGGCGGCCTGCAGCGAAAACATGCTGGTCCACTCGCGTCCTTCGGCCTGCATTCCGGCAAACACCGGTTGGCCCTTGAGGCTGATGCAGAACGCGAGCGCTGCCGCATCGTCTTGAACGGGAAAGCCCTTGCCACAGTTCACGGCAATGCCGTACTGAATTCCGTCGCGGCGCGACTGGTCCAACGCCTGGTCGAGAGTAAGTCCGCCCTTCAGGTGAACATGGAGATCCAACAGATGCACTGGCTTCGCGGCTGAATTCATGCGTCCATCATAAGCCTACGCGGAGAGCGACGTCTGTGATGGATGTCGGCCTCCCCTCGCGCCGCAAGACAGAGTTCGTCTCTACCCCGGGACTCAGTCCAGATGGAACACCTCTTCCATATCGGCCCACCACTCGCCTTCTTTGCGCGTAGCGATGGGGTCCTGCAAAGGCTCCATTACCGCCCACCACTCCTGAGTCTTCTTGTGAGCGGCCATCCTTGCCGAGTCCGCCTTCCAATCGCTGCCGTGGTACTCAAGGTAGGCGAACAGAATATCGTCCTTGAAGTAGATGGAGTAGTTGCGAATGTTGCAGTCTGTGATCTTCTCTAGCACCTCAGGCCACACCGCGCGGTGATACTCTTTGTACGTTTCAGCCACGCCCGGCTTGAGCCGGATCGTCATTCCATAACGTTTCATTTTGCATCCTCAGGTTGGGTTCCGCCAGGAGGCCAGCACCTCCGGCCATGCCAGTATATTGCGGCTGTTTGAAGGGGCTTCACGGCGCCACTCGCAGATTGTCGAATTGGATGCGATCCCACTCCGTTCCGAGCGCGAACATTCCGTGTGCATGGGCGGAGTTCTGGGTCGCGGTCAACAGCGCGCCGTCTAGGGAAGCCTCTATCTGAGTTCCGCGGAAGCGCAGCTCAATGCGATGCCATTGATTGCGATCAAGGTGCGCTGAACCGGATGCGAGCGTGGCGACGGGCTTCTTGAACTCGGCGGAAAGCAGTTCCCATGCGCCGTCGGGCTTCACGCGCAGAATATAGCCAGCTGGCCAGCGCGCTTTATCGTCCTGAAAGACATCGGCGGAGTCGATGCGGCCCATGAGGACCGCTGGGGCCGCGGTAAGAAAGTGCGCGTCCGCCGAAACGGCGTAGTCGGTCCATGCCGCATCGCCGGCAAGTGTGAACGGATCAGGCACAGGACCCCAGGGAATCGGCTTCTCATCGATGACCTGCTCGAGACAGCGCCCTCCGCGTCCAAGGCAGGTCCGCACTTCGAAAGCGCCGTCCTGATCAGACAGATATCTGGGTGTGCCCTTCAACGGGGTTCGTTCGAAGTTATCCCCGTAAGGGAATGGAAAGGCAGCAGATGCAGGTGGCTGGGCGGTTCCTTTGCCCTGGCCGGTAGTCGTGGTCAGGGAGTAAAGCGAGTCAGGGTCGAAGGTGTAGGAGAACGCTCCATTGACAGGAGTGACGGTGGCTACTTGCTCGAAGGTGCGAGAGGCATTTGTCTCCCAGATGTGAACTGCAGTGCCAACCAGGCCTCCAGCCAGTTGAAAGGAGACGGCCTGCGGTTGCCTGGCATCGATGGTCTCAAGCACAACGCTCCAGTTCTTCCGGTCGGGAGAACGAAGAGCAACATAACTGCCCTTCTCGGGAAGATATCCGCACGCAGAGTCGATATACTGCCAACCAGGCTGAGCGAATTGCGTGGTGTGTGCGGTGGCCCAGATGGTTCCCTGCACGTCGTAATGGCCGGACCACGGGGTGTTGGCGTACATCAACCCCGAGTTCGGAGCGGCGAGGTTGTCGTAGTACGAAGTGATGGGGCTCCATATCTCAGTGGATGTGAGCGAGCCCTCGAGATAGTTCTGGTTATAGAGGTGGGCAAGGATCCGGCCGCCGATGGGCCAGTCGCGGCTGAGGAACGGGCCACCTCCGCTATTTGGTTGATCTTCGCTGGACCAGAGCGGCTTCCCGGTCTTGCGGGCCGCATCGGTCGTGGTGATCTTGCCGTCGACCAGTGGATAATGAACGCCGATCACATCGACAGCTGCGGCCAGATCAGGGTCCTTCAGTATCTCGTCTGCGATGGACCATTGGCCCGCACCCTCGCCGGGCCACTCATCGCAGCAGATGATCTTCGTGGCCAGGTGGTCGGCCTTGAACCGGCGGTGAAGCTCCTTGATGTACGCGATGTCGTGGATCATTTCATTCCATGGGCCGGCATAGGCGATGTCGAGCCCGTAGTCCCGCTTTGCGGTGCGAATGAAGTCCGACATGTACGCGGCCATCTTGGGCGTATAGAGCGTGGCCTTGGCAGGCAACCCGGGACCGACCCATGCGGGGGCGCCCCACGGAAGAATCTCGAGAACAATGTTGGGATTGCGCTTGTGCGCCTCCGCCATCAGCCACCACTCGTAGCCGCGCGTCGAGTCGTGATCCGCGGCGGTACGCATGTGGCTTGGCTCGGAGCCATCGGTGGAGTTGACGTCTCCGCCGATTTCAACCTTCAGGTGTTGTAGCGCTGCGCCGTAGCCAGGCTTGAAGAGGTAGTCGAGAATCTGACTGCGCTGCGGCTCCGGATAATCAACGAGCAGGCGTGAGGAAGCCCCTGCGCTTGCAGCGCCAAGGCCATCGAAGATGCGGCCGTTGCTGTTGCCGTCAAGCGCCACGAGGGTCTGTTGGCTGAATGCCATTGAGCCTGCAACCAGCGCCACAAAAGCAAATGAGCAGCATATACGATTGCATTGAACGAACGGATGAAGGGCAACCGGAAACCATCTGCGCATTCTGGTCCTCCTAGAACTTGCCTGTTCTCAGGCTCGTTTCAATCTCTTCAAGAGTCTTGTTTCGCGTCTCCGGCAGGCGAAGATAGAGAAAGAGCAGGCCTGCCAGGCAGATTGCTGCATAGGTGAGAAACGTCCCGCCTGCTCCAAGTGCGGCGTTGAGCGATGGAAAAGTGTAAGTGAGCAGAAAGCATGCTGCCCAGAGCGACGTGACTGCGAGCGACATGGCGCTGCTGCGGATGCGATTTGGAAAGATCTCCGAGATGACCACCCACACAGCTGGGGCCAGCGAGACCGCATAGAAGGCAATGGCTGCCAGCACCAGCGCGAGCATCGGCATGCCCTTGACGTGCAAGCGGTAGAAGATGCCCAGCAGAGTGTAGGTGAGCGTCAGGCCGGTGACTCCGATGAGCAGCAGAAAGCGCCGGCCGTAGCGGTCGATTGCTGCGAGGGCGATCAATGTGCAGATCACATTGACCGCACCGGTGACGACGATGTTGAACAGTATGTCAGAGACCTGGTAGCCGGCGGCCGCAAAGATCTCTTGCGCGTAGTTGAAGATGACGTTGATGCCGCACCACTGCTGCAGAATGGCGAGCAGCACGCCGAGGAGAAGAGCCTTCCTCATGCTGGGTGCGCACAGCTCCCGCCAGGCGGAGCGCTGTGGCTGAGCCTTGCTAGCGGCCGCGAAGTCGTCCATCACCTTCTGTGCATAGTCTTCAGACCCGAGACGCCGCAGCACGCGGAACGCCTGCTGTTTGCGGCCTTTCGCGGCTAGCCACCGCGGGCTTTCAGGCACAAAAAACGTTGCGACGAGAAACAGGAAGGAAGGAATGGCGGTGATGCCAAACATCCATCGCCAACCCCACTGGCCGTTCCATGAGAGCAGGATCTCGTGCGCCGTTGCACCGGGGGGGACTGGCCGTGCAATGAGCCAGTTGACGAGCTGCGCCAGCAGGATGCCAGAGACAATGGCCAATTGATTGAGAGAGACGAGGCGGCCGCGAAGATGCGCTGGAGATATCTCCGCGATGTACATCGGCGAGATGCCCGAGGCCAGGCCGATGGCGTAACCGCCGAGCATCCTCCACGCAACGAAAGCGATGAAGTGTTCGGCCAGAGCGGTTCCCAGCGAGGAAGTGGCGAAGACCACGGCAGCGAGTGTGAGCAGGCGCTTGCGTCCAAAGCGGGTGCCGAGCGGGCCGGATGAAACGGCGCCGGCCAGGCAGCCGATGATTGCGCAACTCATGGCCCAGCCTTCAAGAGAGGGCGAGTCGAGTTGGAAGAATCGCTCGTAGAATGGCTTTGCGCCGCCAATGACAACCCAGTCGTAGCCGAACAGCAGTCCGCCCAGTGCGCCTGCCGCAGCAGCCAGCCAGACGTAGGCCTTGTGAAATGCTGCTTCAGGAGCTGTGCTCGGCGCGGGCGAGTGAATGGTGGCGATCATGACGAACGGCTGACCTCAGGCTTCCATGCTGCGATTTCGGCTTGTATTGTACCGATCAAAACTCTGTCTGCTTTACGCGCGCGCCACGCCAGTAGAGGATCAGGCCGAGCAGGACCGAGGCCACCGTGCCCCCAACCAGCTTGAGTTCGAAGCCCAGCTTGTCTGAGGAGTCGCCGGGTGGCACCAGCGAGACAAAGATGCCGAGCAGGACAACCAGGAACCCGAGGCCACCTGCAATCCAGACGCCGGGAACTCCACCGGGCACCAGCACGCCGTGAGGATTCTCGCGGCGGTCTTTGCGCCGCGCAAGTTTGATGACGGCCGCGAACATGTAGAGGAACGGAATGAAGTAGAGAATGATACCGGCGTCGATGAGGAACTGATATGCGCCGCGCGTGGTCTCGTTGATCTCACTGCCGAGCAGGATGGCGCCGGAAACCACGGCTTGCACGAGGATGGAGACCCACGGAGTCTTCCAGCGGGGATGAATCTTGCCAAAGGCAGCGGGAAGGTAACGGTCGACTCCGACGACAAAGGGGACGCGCGCGATGCCGGCCACGGTGCTGCCGACCCCGCCGGCATTGCCGACTGTGACCAGGATGGCCGCGAGGACTCCGAGGAAGCCAACCTTGAGCACAACGGCTCCAACGGTGATCGCATTGAAAACGCCGGATTGTGGGTCCAGATTAGCCGCAGGAACCAGCGCGAGAATGGCGAAGGTGCCGGCAATGTACATGAAGGCGATGAGTGCGCCGGAGCCGAAGACGGCGCGAGGCAGCGTACGGTGCGGGTCGCGCACCTCTTCGCTCATGGCAGAGACAAGCTCCAGGCCGGTAAAAGCAAACGCAATCTGCGACCAGAAGTTGACCGTGTCCCAGTTCCATGTGGGCATCATGTTGGCGAGTGTAAAATGCGTAGCCGAGCCATGGCGAAAGGCGACCAATACGGCGATGCCCGCAAGCATGAGGAGGGGAACATACGTTCCCACGCCGCCTGCGTTCTGCAGCCACTTGCCAATGTTGAGACCGATGATGTTGAGCACCACAGCGACCAGCAGCATGGAGAGTGAAACGGTGAGCAGAAAGGTGCGGTCTTGGGCGAGCGCCGCTCCCCGGCCGCCGACAACATATGCGGCCATGGAGGCGCTGGCCAGCAGCAGACCGGGAAAGTAGAAGACAGTGTAGATCCAGTACGTCCATCCGGCAACAAAGCCGTGGAAGGGGCCGAAGGCCTCGCGCGACCAGGCGTAGAGGCCGCCTTCCTCGGGGAAGCGCGATGAAAGCTCGTTGATGACCAACGCGCCAGGAACGAAAAAAAAGACCGCGGCCAGAACCCAGAGGCTGATGGAGGAGGTGCCGTTGTGACCTGCGGCGGCGATCCAGCGAGGACCCAGCACCGTGGCAATGTTAAACAACAGCACATCCCAGAAGCCCATGGTTTTGCGCAACTGGGATTTGGAATCCAGAGGTGTGGGCGCAGATGCCGTCATCGATTCACCTTCTGCATCAGAAGATCATAATAGATGACTCTCGGGAGCCGGAGTATGGATAGAACTTTCCGTTCTCATGGGATGCGTACGGCAAGTTGCGCTGCCAACTGGGCGGCTAGCTTTGGATCGGGCAGATTGGCGTAGCCGGCAAGAAAGCGGCCCTTGCGGAAGATGCAGATGCCGTCAAGATACTGTGCGCGGGCCTGGAACGCTTCTTCGCCCGCCTGCGCAGGGGTGGCTCCGCCAAAGTGGTCGCGAAGCTTATTGAGCACCTCTGCGGCAGA
>Ga0302320_10004717_pt1 | contig 30862 bp, 33 predicted proteins | sample Bog_T0_3_FD_202130 | JGI IMG/M metagenome (GOLD analysis project Ga0302320, IMG submission 202130) | Peat permafrost microbial communities from Stordalen Mire near Abisko, Sweden - Bog_T0_3 | ecosystem: Environmental > Terrestrial > Soil > Wetlands > Peat | place: Sweden: Abisko, Stordalen Mire... | reverse complement strand
AAAGCAACTCATCGGACGCCAGCACATTGGCGCGGTTCGCATTCCGTCCCAGCGTCAGCACCGGCGGATGCTCCAGCAGCAGCAGCACTTTGCTAAGCCGGCCCGCAGCCACAAGGGCTGAGATTTCCGTCTGCAGGTTCAGCGCCTCGCCGTAGTCCACCCGCCCAAGATAGAGATACTGGATCATGCTGCTCTGATTGTAGTCAGCCGGGCAGGGCGCTGTGCCGCCTACGGGTCAGTCCTCAAGCCGTGCTTGAAATATCCCGGCGAACGCTGCCCGGTGCTGCCAGAACACCAGCAACCAGAGCAGCGTAAAAACTACACCGGGCTGGAAACCGTCAGGCAAGATTAAAATGTGAAACATCAGAATGTTAACCAATACCGGGCCCAGGAGCACTAATCCCAGTGCCACAAACCGGTTCACCAAAAACAGTATCGCCGAAGCCACCATCAAGGCCCCAATCACATACGTGTAGTGGGCGGCCACCAGGGAAGCAATGAACGCCGCCCCCGGCCCAGCGGGCATTTGTCCCTTCAAAAAATTGAAGAACAGATTCGAGCCAAAGAACAGAAATGCCGCGCCAAGCAAATACCGCGCAATCGCATAAACAATCTTCATTTGTGAACCCTCCTAGTTCGTTAATGGATTTTCTAGAAAAGTGCGTGGCCGCCAGTCTCGCACCTATGGGGAAGCCGGACAAACCGCTCCCCTAGCAGCAGATGGACTGGCCCTGGCATTCGATTCAAACCATTGGATCGCAGCTCCCCGCGACCTGCCATGCGCCGGGTTTGGTACATTGTCCTTACACGGAGCGCCGCTGAACGTCATTGTCTAATTCGTCCTCTCACACACTGCCTCGCCGCCAGAGGGTAATCGAGGTGTGTCCTTCCCCTTCAACCACGAGAGGATCCACAACAGTGACACAACTTCCATTCACACCTGAACCGTCTCTACCGAAACCATCTGACGCCGAGCCATCTTTTCTTGAAAAGATCGGCTGGTCCAGCTTTTTTGAGAATCAGCTCTCATCCGGCATCACAGGCATTCCCGGTCGCGTTGCATCGGCCAACCATGGCCGCTTCCTGGTGTGGACCGAAAGCGGCGAGGTGGATTCGAGCGTCAGCGGCGTGCTGCGCAAAGCTGGCGCGCTGTGGCCGGCAGTCGGCGACTGGGTCATTCTGCGCGAAGGCGAAGCCGCCATCGACCGCGTCCTCATTCGCAAAACCTGCGTATCGCGCAAGCAGCCCGAGCGCGAGGTCCGCGAACAGGTGCTGGCCGCCAATATCGATGTGCTCTTCATCGTCAGCGGCCTGGATCGCGACTACAATCCCCGCCGCATCGAGCGATTCCTGGTGATGGCCAACGAAAGCGGAGCGCGCCCCGTCGTCCTGCTCAACAAGGCCGACCTGGCCCAGGAGCTGGGCCTGGACCTCGCGGGCATCGTCGCTGGCACTCAGCTCCTAAGTCCCGCCATCGACGTCATCCCGATCAGCGCCCTGTCCGATCACGGTCTCGACGAGGTGCCCGTCCAACTCGCTCGCGGAGAAACCGCCGCCCTGATCGGCTCATCGGGCGTGGGCAAATCCACCATCCTCAACCGCCTCCTTGGCCAGGATCGCCAGGCCACCACACCGGTCCGCTCGTCGGACAGTCGTGGCCGCCACACCACCACCAGCCGCCAACTGTTCCTGATGCCCGGCGGCTGGCTGCTGATGGATCTGCCCGGCCTGCGCGAAGTCCAGCTCTGGGCCACAGCCGCGCCCATCACCGGGACGATGGATGGAAATCTGGAAGCCACGTTTGAAGACATCCAGCAACTGGCACAGACATGCCGCTTCCGCGACTGCACCCATACCGCCGAGCCAGGATGCGCCGTTACCGCCGCTCAGCTCGACCCCGCCCGCCTCGCCAACTACCAAAAGATGCAGCGCGAGTTAGCGCATCTCGACCGCAAAACCGACCCAAGGCTTGCAAAGGAAACAAAGTCCAAATGGAAGGCTATCGAGAAGTCCGTCCGCAGCCACCCCAAGCGGGGATTGAATTCGGGGGTAGACTAGAAGCATGCGAGGGGTTGAAGGCCATGCGACCGTCTGAGGTATTGCCGAAACATCGCGACACAATCCGCCAGCTTGTTCTTGAAGCCGGTATGGCGAATCCGCGCGTCTTCGGCTCTGTGCTGCATGGCGACGATGAGGACGGGAGCGACCTGGATCTGCTTGTGGACCCGGCGCCGAGAACCAGCCTGCTGGATTTGGCCGGCTTGCAAATCGAAATCGAAGCGCGTACGGGAGTCAAGGTGGACCTTCTGACGCCAGGGTTCCTTCCGCTGAAGTTTCGGCAAAAGGTTCTGGATGAGGCCCAGCCGGTATGAGCATGCATCCGGATCGCGCCCAGGATTACCTCGAGCACATACTCAATGCCCTCGAACGTATCCAGCGATATACGTCCGGAAAATCCGCGGCCGATTTTGAAGCGGATACGTTGCTTCAGGATGCGGTGCTGCGGAATCTCGGCATCATTGGAGAGGCGGCCCACAGGCTACTTGCGGACTCGCCAGATTACGCAGCGATGCATCCGGAGATTCCGCTGGCGAAGATTTATGGGACGCGCAACCGGATCACGCACGCTTATGAAGAAGTAGACATAGAGATTGTGTGGAATCTGGTTGTGTTCGATGTCCCCGCACTTCAGGCAAAGATCGTTGCGGCGCTGAATGAGTTCAAGAAAGAAGGATAGGCGAAGAGTCGGGCGCAAAATGGCGGGAGCGGCGGTAGGAGTATCGAATTATGGAAGAGCAAGAGCATCAACTGACGCAAGACCAAGCCAAGCCTGAGGGGCTGCTTCATCACTACACGGACGAGAAAGGCCTGCTTGGGATACTCGAAAGTGGGAACATCTGGGCAACACACTATCTGTTCTTGAATGACCAGTCGGAACTGCAAGAGGCTCCAGCATTGTTATTCACTGCGATTGATCAGATGATTTTGAATGATCCTGTTTTGTCCTCAACATATTGGAATGGTATTCGAGGTGCGCTGAAACACACCGGGAAGCGAATTGCTTCGTATTTGGTCTCCTTCACAGAGGATTCAGGAGAAAAGGGGGACCGTCTAAGTCAGTGGAGGGGATATTCTTCCAATCGTCCCGGTTTTAGCCTCGGATTCAACAGGGATCGATTGAAAAGTAAGGCTGAGGAAGTGATGAGCTCCGAAAAACTGCCAACCAATCTATGGAAATGCCTCTACGACGATGAACCCAAGCGCGCATTAATTCGTAATTCGGCAGAAACTCACGCGAAGGCAGTTAAAGAGTGGGTTGAGCAGGAGAAAGATAATCCTCGTATTGCAGACAAGGAGTACAGACGGGAGGAACTAAGGAAGCATCTCGAACCACTCCAGGAAAAACTTCTTGAATTATCGGCCAAGTTTAAGCACTCCGGTTTTCGAGAGGAGAACGAATGGAGATTAGTTTTCTATGTATTTGACAGACCAGCTAATCCGGATTTGATTCATTATCGTGAAGGATTCTTTAGGCGAACTCCTTACATTCGGATACCGCTTGGTCCGAAAGATCCAGACTCGCCCCTTGAGAGGATTGTCGTCGGCCCCGCTCAAGACAAGGAACAGTCAGTTGCTCGGCTGAAGATCGACCTTGCGAAGTTGGGTATCCAAGGCGTCGAAGTCGTCCCCTCCGAAATCCCATACCGCAACTGGTAAACCCGCAACTGCGCTAAACTAACATCTGGCAGGAGGACCGGGCGGTCGCTACAGGCGCGTCCCAGGAAAACCCTGTGCCAGATCGACAGAGCAATCCACCACCCCAAGCAAACGCGGTTCGCGCTATCATAGCAAGCAGCGGGAGGAGTCGATGGCCACGCAGGCTGCCAGGTTGCCACAGCAGGAATCCGATGAAGAACGGTTTGCGCACCTCGCCGACCGATGGCGCAAAGAAACAAGATTCGTGTCTTCTTCAACTGAGCAGGTCTTGAATGGCGCCTATCAACAAATCATCGGGATGGGGCGCAGCGCGCTGCCTCTTATCCTTCGCAGCTTGAACTCTCAGGGCGGGCACTGGTTCTGGGCGCTGAAGCACATATCCGGGGAAGACCCTCTCTCACCCGAAGACGCCGGGAATTACGAGAAAAGTCGAGAGGCATGGCTCGCGTGGGGACAGGAACACCATTACCTCTAAGTCTTGCTGAGATGGCCCGGATTCGTTCCGAGATCAAGGCGGGATTCCCCGGCCTTGCCGCGACGTTTCAAGTTACAAGCGAGGAAACTCGCGACTACAACTGCATTGGCTGGGCAGCGGGAGATACATCCCGTTGGTGGTGGCCGCTCTATCCGAGCTATTGGCCGAGCGAAGCCGCGCACGAAGCGACACTCGAGGCGTTCGTGGCCGCATTTGCGACCCTCGGGTATGCGCCCTGCGCCGATGGAAATCTTGAAGAGGGCGTGGAGAAGGTGGTCATTTACCTCCGGCAAGGCGTGCCCTCCCACATGGCGCGACAGCTGGCATCTGGCGCCTGGACAAGCAAGCTCGGAGACGCGTGGGACATTGGGCATCTGCTTCCGACCGAAGTTGGAGGGAGAATCTATGGAGATGCAGTTCAGTATCTGAGCCGACAACAGATTTAGTCCCAGTTTTGAAGGTATCGATGGCATAGGTGTAAGCAACCCGACCCGGTCTCGAGTAAACTAACAGTTGGCAGGAGGACCGGGCGGTCGCTGCCGGTGGCCATTGTTTTCGCGAGGGCAACCGGGGGAGGAAAGTCCGAACTCCGCAGGGCAGTGTGCCGGATAACGTCCGGGACGTGGGCTTCAAAGCCCACGGACGGCCAGTGCCAGGCGTGCAAATGGTTCCAGTTCCAATCTTGTTGGGTTTTAACCCTGAGGGAAGTTTTTCGCACGAGAAAGCCTTCCCTCAGCGGCTTCTATGCGACGGCTAAAGCCGGACTGCGTTGAGCCTCGTGAGCGGCACGGCTGAAGCCGCGCCCTTTCAAAACTATTGCTCTTTATGGTTCGTTCCGTTCCTGCGATTGCCCTGTGTCTTTCCCGTACACGCCGGGTGTTGGCGGACCCGGTTTGGCTCCGCCACAGGGATTGACGGGACAAATCCATGGCTACACAAATCGCTCGCATCGGCAGTTCGATCACCGTGGAGATTCCCGAGGAATTACTGCGGCAGGCGAATCTTGCCGAGGGTGACCCAGTCGAGTGGACGCTGACTCAGAGCGGAACTCTTGCCCTGCGAGCGCCGCGCGGCGCGCAAGTCTCCGCAGTGGAAGGCGGCTACGAGGAATGGGCGCGCCGGGAGATTGAGGCAGGGCTTGTCGAGGCGGAAGGCGGCGAGACCGTTCCGCACGAGAGGGTTGTGGAATGGCTGCGTAGTTGGGGCACTGAACATGAGCTTCCACCGCCGCTATGCGAATCCGATACACCAAGCGGGCCATCCGTGCGCTCGAATCTGCTCATACCTACATCGCGAAAGACAGTGCCAAGGCTACCCCGCGAGTTGCAGCCGCCATCGTGGACGGGGTTGGATCGTGGGCGCAGGGGCTTTCTTCCGGGGCTGAAACCCGTGGATTCTGTTGGCGTTTTGCGGGGATTACCCCCCGTATTGACCGATAATCATTCAGGAGAATTTGGGCCGACCGCAGCATCGACAGAAAGTGGTGTTAAGAACGGAATCGAGACGCATTCAGATCTTGCCTTCGAGCACATCGCGGAGCGCGAAGCTGGTTTCGAGGCGTGTGACTCCAGGCAGGCGGGAAAGCTCTTTCTGGTGAAGGCGGCCATAATCGTCGATGCCGGATACGCGGACGACGAGCATGTAGTCGTACTGGCCGGCCATCAAGTGGCAGCTTGCTATCTCATTGGACCGGCGCACGGCCGCCTCGAAGGCCGCAAGCACGGGCGCCGATTGGCGTTCCAGCGTGACGCGGATGAAGACGGTCATGCGCTTGCCCAGCAGGCGGTCGTCGATTTGGGCGCGATAACCGCGGATGACGCCGGAGTCTTCCAGCGCCTGGATGCGCCGGGAAGCGGCCGAAGCCGAAAGCCCCACCGCGTCGCCAACCTCGTAGTTCGTAGCGCGGCCATGGCGATCAAGGTGGCGCACGATGGCCTCGTCGAGTTGGTCTAGTTGGTTGGGGCCGCTGGTTGACGCGTCGTCTCTGGCGGGTTCGCTCATTTCGTGCGTCAAGGCTGTGTTTCGCTCACGTTTCGTTCCCATTTGACGGTTTTACCACAATCTTTGCACACATTAAAAGCCTGGTGCGCCGTAGGATTCAAGGCAGGCAGGAAGTTTCGATGAGAAGCGCGCCGGATCTTAGCCCTCCCCCAACACTGAAGCCCGACGCGCAACTGCCAACCGTCAATTCACTAGTACTACAGTTGTATTTCGTGCAGATCCCGTAAGGGTGAAAGGCCCAGGCCTGAAGGCCTTGTCGATTTTCCGCGTTCTCAGGGAGTTGAAGCCCCCTGCTCCCTCCGGAATTCTCGATCTACAACTGTAGTACTCGTAGAGCGCGCATCCAAACCTACAAGACTATCAAGGAGCAAACCATGATCATCGGCGTTCCCAAAGAGATTAAAGACCAGGAGGCGCGCGTGGGCGTGACGCCCGCGGGAGTGAAAGCCCTTACCGAGGCAGGCCACACGGTTCTTGTGGAGACGCAGGCCGGCGCGCAATCGGGCTTTCCCGACGACGAATACCAGAACGCCGGCGCGGAGATTGTGGGCGAGGCCGGCTACTGCTGGGGCAAGGCTGAGATGGTGGTGAAGGTGAAGGAGCCGGTGGAGAGCGAGTATGTGTTCTTTCGCGAGGGGTTGGTGCTGTTTACCTATCTGCATCTGGCTCCGCTGCCTGCGCTGACCGACAAGTTAATTGAGGCAAAGGTGATTGGCATTGCGTACGAAACAGTGCGCGACCGCCAGAACACGCTGCCGCTGCTGACGCCGATGAGCGAAGTGGCGGGACGCATGAGCGTGCAGGTGGGGGCGAGTTATCTTGAGAGGGAGCGCGGGGGACGGGGGATTCTGCTTGGCGGCGTACCGGGTGTGCCTCCGGCCCAGGTTTGCATCATTGGCGGAGGCATTGTGGGCACCAATGCGGCCAGGATCGCGCTGGGCTTCGGCGCCAAAACGACCCTTATCGACGTGAACCTGAACCGGCTGCGGGAACTGGAAGACATCTTCGGCGGGCGGCTTTACACGCTGGCCTCGAACAGTTACAACGTGGCCCATGCTACGCACGAGGCGGACCTGGTGATTGGCGGCGTGCTGATTCCGGGAACCACCGCTCCCAAGCTTGTGACCCGCGGCATGGTGGCGCAGATGAAGAAGGGCGCGGTAATTGTGGATGTGGCTATCGACCAGGGCGGGTGCGTGGAGACAGCGCGGCCTACGTCGCACTCCAATCCGAGTTATGTGGTAGACGGCGTGGTTCACTACTGCGTGACTAACATGCCGGGCGCGGTGCCGCACACTTCCACGCTGGCGCTGACCAATGCTACGTTTCCTTATCTGCTTCGCCTTGCCAACCTTGGCGCCAAAGACGCGCTGAGGCAGGATGCCGGGCTGGCCGAGGGACTGAATGTCTGGCTGGGCACTCTGACGCATCGCGGGGTGGCCGAGAGCCAGCAAAGGCCGTGGACTTCGGCTGCGAGCTTGCTGACGTGAGGCTTATTCATCGGTGGTGGAGCTCGGCGATGGGTTGGTGCTGATAGATGATCGAAGACTCGTTGGTGGAAGAGCACAGGTCGAGGATGGCATTGCGGCCGACGGAGGATGCGCCGAAGCTGGCGATTAGGGCAAGATCGGTTTTCTTTCGAGGGTGGGGTAGTCGGCGTGTTCTACCGAGTACGGGATGGGATCCAGGATCGGCAAGTACTGGAACTGTCTTAGCGGGCTTGGGACACGGCCCCAAAACAGCCAACGGGCCACTGAGCGGATGAGGCGTCGAGTGGCCCATCTTATCGACCTGTATAACGTTTAGTTAGTGACGACGAAGGCACTAATTGCGCTTGTTCATCCTTGCTCTCGCTTCGCCGTTCTGGCTTCCATTTCTATCTCGTCGCGGACGTCTCGAACCAATGCGCCTATTCTGCCTAATATGCCCCCCAAATATTGTATTCCTTGATCTTTATTGCTTCCTGTTTGGCTTGCGCGATGTCTTTGTCATTCTGGCTCACCGCTGTCCGGTTAACAGGTAATATGTCCGCTGCAACCCTCTGACCCGCAGATACTTGCTGGCGTTTTTATGTGGTCTCGATTTGAAATTGCCGCGATGCTGATTCCAGAGATCGTTTCTGGAGGCGGCGGTGAACGCTGGCAAGCTGTTGTTCGCGCAGTTGATGGATTTTCTTCCCTGGACTTGGTTTGCCTTGAGTGTGCCCGTTATGGCGGCGACCGCGGAGTGCGCAACCCCAGTTGCGCCGAGCAGTTCCGCGCCATTGCCTTTGCCCCGTTTAACTATCGCGAAAGTCTGCGCGACATTGAAGCTTGTCTGGGCGCACAGCCCGCCAAGCTCTATCCATGGGCTTTCGTTTTCCCGTCCGACGTTCCACATTGGCCGAGGCCAACGAGAGCCGCGACTGGTGTATCTACGCGGAGTTGGCGCGACGGCTGATGCGGCATGCCCACAAACTCTATGCACAGGAAAGTCTCGGCATGGAACTGGTCCAAGCAGCTTCCAGGGGATGCGGTGCTGCTTTTTTGAAGGTTCACGCAGCTTGGACTGCTTCGACTTTTGACCACGCGCGCCGCAATGGGGCCAGGGACCTTGACGCAAACCCAGGCATGGAGAGCGTACGACCGCTGGACTGAGTCTGGCGGCGCGGAGTTTGCCGAAGAGGAGGCAGGGATCGAACCCGGCTTCCAGAGTCGTTCATGCCGGCCTCATCTTGCCTTTGCAAATTAACTGCGGCGATAGAAAAAAATGCCGAACGTCATCGCGCAACCTTTTCCTCAAGAACCGGAACCTCCGATTGTTGATGACTAATCCTTGCCAATCGGTTCTTGTAACTTGCAGTTATGAACTCGCGGAAGAGCGGATGCGGCTCCAGCGGCTTGGACTTGAATTCGGGGTGGAATTGGCAACCCAGGAAAAAGGGATGGCCGGGTAACTCGACAATCTCAACGTAAGTGGCGTCGGGAGTAGTGCCGCTGAGGCGCAGGCCGCCACCGGATAACAGGGCTTCGTATTCGCGGTTGAACTCGTAGCGATGGCGATGGCGCTCGCTGATTTCCGTTGCTCCACCGTAAGCCTTCGCGGCAAGCGAATCCTCTTGCAGGATGCAGGTCCACGCCCCCAGCCGCATAGTCCCTCCCATTTCTTCCACGCCGAGTAACTCGCGCAATTTGTATATGATGCGGTGCTGGCTGGCGGGGTCGAATTCGCTTGAGTTGGCGTCTTTGAGGCCGCAGACGTTGCGGGCGAACTCGATGCAGGCAGTCTGCATGCCGAGGCAGATTCCGAAATACGGAACCTGGTGCTCGCGGGCGTAGCGAATGGCATTCAACATGCCCTCGATGCCGCGCTTGCCAAACCCGCCGGGAACCAGGATGCCGTCGAATCCGGCTAACTGCGGCTCATAACTTCGGTCGTCCGGAGTTTTAGACTCCAGCCCCTCCGCTTCGATCCAGGTTACATTGAGTTTCAGGTTCTGAGCTACGGCGCCGTGCGTGAGCGCTTCCTTGAGCGACTTGTAACTGTCTTCATACTCCACGTACTTACCCACGATGGCTATGGAGACATCGTCTTTGGGGTGATAGCAGCGGTCGACGAGGTCCTTCCACCGGACCAGGTTGGCCTCCGGCGCTTCCTTGTGGAGGTATTTGAGGATGAGGGTGTCCACGCCTTCCAGAGCAAAGCAGAGCGGTACCTCGTAAATAGATGGAACGGTTCGTGCGCCGATCACGGCTCGCTCTTCGACGTTGCAGAAGGCGGCGATTTTCTGCTTGATCTCGCGGCTCAGGGCGCGGTCGGAGCGGCAGAGCAGGACGTCGGCCTGAATGCCGATGGAAAGCAGTTCCTTGACGGAGTGCTGGGTGGGCTTGGTTTTCAGTTCCTGGGCCGCGCCGATCCACGGCACCAGCGTGAGGTGGACAAAGACGGTGTTCTCGCGGCCCAACTCCTGGCGCATCTGGCGGATCGCTTCGAGAAACGGCAGCGACTCAATGTCGCCCACCGTGCCGCCGATCTCGACGATAGTGACGTCGGCGCCGTTGGCGGAGACTTTGCGCATGGCGTTCTTGATTTCGTTGGTCACATGCGGGATGACCTGAACGGTTTTGCCGAGATAGTCGCCGCGCCGTTCCTTGAGGATGATTTGCTCGTAGATGCGGCCGGTTGTGAGATTGTTATCGCGGGATAGCGGGGCGTGCGTGAATCGCTCATAGTGGCCCAGATCGAGGTCGGTCTCCGCGCCGTCGTCGGTAACAAAGACCTCGCCATGCTGAAAGGGCGACATGGTTCCTGGATCGACGTTGAGATAGGGATCGAACTTCATGAGGTTTACGCGGAGGCCGCGACTCTCAAGCAGGCAGCCGATGGAAGCAGCCGCCAAACCTTTACCTAAACTGGACACAACTCCGCCCGTCACAAAGACATACTTTGCAGACATGGATGCAACCTCTTGATTGAAATGTTGGGATTGGCCGTACCTGGTGGGCACAGTCAAGTATGGCAGAGTTGGGGGCACGAATGAAACAGAAAAATCGCCGGCTCGCACACCATTTCAAACACTCTGAGGAAAAATCGGACTAAACTACGAATAAGGTGCGAGGACGCTAATGGCGAGCAATCGAGCAATTCTAAAGGAAAAACGCCCTCAGATTGCAACTCAGGGACATTACGGCGATCTGGAAGTGATCCGCGTCGATGTCACGGCGAGAACAGCAACTTTTCAGGTGAAGAACACTAATTACGAAGAAACGGTCCCGTTAAGCACGATCCGTCCGCTTACTGAGGAGGATTCCGGTAAGTTCTGGGAAGCGTTGGTCGCCGATCTCATGCGGGTCTTAAGGATAGAGGCCCACTACCCGCCGTTTGTGAAGGGGTACGAGGTCGAGACCGGTGAAGATTCGACCGGTGACCCGTCCGTTTATATTACGATCTTCGTCTCTCCGGAACAGAAGTACTCACAGGCAACCGTCTCCCGTTGGAATAGCTTCTCGAACATCCTCCTGGACCGACTGCTAGGGCTCCGTTTGCAGCGATACCCCTATGTCCGCATCGGCGAAAAGCGAAAGAGGCAAATAAATGGGCTTGCCCGAAGATCTGCTTGAGCAAGCACAGTTCCTGGCGCAGCGGGAGCAGCGTCGGCCCAGGCAAGCGAGTCTGCGACGAGCCGTCTCGACCTCCTATTACGCCGTGTTCCACCTTCTGTCGGCAAGCTCTGCCTCCCAGGCAAGCCCGGCTGTACCAGTTGGGCTGAGCGATAGGGTTCAAAGGTCGCTCGAACATGGGTCAATGAAGGAGGCTGCGAAGCGCTTCGAATCTGGAAACCTTCCAGATCACCTTAGGCCATTCGTGACAAATCCCATGCCCGTTGCCCTCGCATCAGTTGCGCGGAGTTTTGTTCGCTTGCAGGACGCGCGGCACAAAGCGGACTATGATGTCGCACTACGCTTCGACCGTGCGGCGGCTCAGGATGCTGTTGCTCTCGCCACCCAGCTTTTCGCGGATTGGGATGCGATCAAGAACACCGACGACGCCCACGTCTTCCTCGCATCGCTGATGTTCTGGAAGCTGTGGTCGAAGCAGTGATGGAACGAATAGAAATCGTGAAGGCGGACATTACCACCCTGGCCGTGGATGCGATTGTCAATGCGGCGAACAGTTCGCTGCTCGGCGGAGGGGGCGTGGATGGGGCGATTCATCGCGCGGCTGGTCCGGAACTTGTGGAGGAGTGCCGCCTCTTGGGTGGTTGCAAGACTGGGCAGGCGAAACTTACCAAAGGGTATCGCCTTCCCGCGCGGTATGTAATTCACACGGTTGGGCCGGTATGGAACGGCGGAGGGCACGGGGAGCGGGAGTTATTAGCGAGTTGCTATGTTTCATGCTTTGAGATAGCGCGAAGGCATGGGCTGCGGAGCCTTGCCTTCCCGGCCATCAGTTGCGGCATCTACCGGTTTCCTGTCGAGGAGGCCGTGGCGATTGCGATGCGTGAAACTGTGGTTGAACTGGCAGGAAGCGATGCTATCGATCGGGTCATCTTTGCCTGCTTCGGTGAGTCGGTTTATTCGACATATATAAAAGCCGCGGAGGTTCTTGCCTGACTCATTGAATGCTTCGCACGGGCGTTCAATGGCTGGAGAAGGCTTCAAGAAATCGGTCCGCAATGCCGGCTATGTTGAACGATCTTTCGGCGTACGCGCGGGCGTATGCCGCATATCGGGTGCGCAGTCCGGCATTCTCGCGCAGGGTTGTCGCCGCTTTAAGGAAGTCGTCTGTACTGTCCGGAGAAATCACTATGCCGGCACCCGCCCGTTCCACCACCGCAGCCGCATGATTCTCGCGCGGAGCGGCTAGAAGGAGCGTGCGGCCCGCGCACAGATAGGAGAGAATCTTTGAAGGCACGGCAAATGCTCCCGCGTCGGAATCGAGCAGAGCGATGAGTACATCGGACGCGCCCATGACCTCGGGAACTCTCTTGTAAGGTTGGAAGGGCAACATCTCCAGCACATCTTTGCTGACGTCTTTGGAATTCTCGCGAAGCCAATCCGCACCGGCTCCGGCGGCTATGACCTTGATCTTTGCGTCTCCGCCCGCCTCAAGAGAACGAGCCAGCGCCAGCAGCAATTCCGGACGATGTTTCATGCCCAGGGTGCCGCTGTACATAAAGCAGAAACTGCGGTCCACGCCATGTTCCCTTGCCCATGCATTGTCTTTGTCCATGGGGCGTATCTCGTCAAGCGGAGCCCAGTTTTCGATGACGAAGACCCGCGACGGCTCAACGCCCCAACCGGTTACGATTTTGGCAAACCCCGGGGAAATGCAAACCACGGCGTCCGATTTCCTGAGCAGCTTTTTCTCGAGCAGCTCGTAGTAGGCGCCAGCCACGCCCGCCAGCGGCCCTAACTTTCTTTTCATTACGAAGCGGATGGCGAAGCTGTAAACATCCTGTATCCAGAAGATGAACTTTGCATTTTGACTCCTTGCCGCCTTCAATAGGAGGCGTTGAGCATCGAGGGGCATGTTCGACGAGACTACGACATCCGGCTTGAAGGCCTCTACTTTAGCTACCACCGCCTTTCCATAGGCAATGTCGGCTTTCCTCCTGGTGCGCAGGGAGAGCTTGGAGAACTTCATGGGAACATGGAGGCCTTCGATGGAAAAGTTTCCCAACTCTCCCGCCCTGGTGTCGATGTCACCCTTGGGGGTCGACAGGTTGTCAGCAAAATAAACATGCAGAATCTCGTGGCCGCGTCGCGCCAGCTCGCGGCTCAGTTCAATTTGGAAGGCATGGCCGGAAAACTCGTTTACAAGAATGCGCATGAAGCGATGTACTCCAATTTGACGAAAAGAATGCCGTTAGCATGACTGCCTGAACGATTTCAATTCAGTTCCGCGGAAGATGGGCCCCGATAGAGCCAGTACTGTCAATTAGAATAACGTGGCCTGCAATGTCTATCCTTCTTCAACTCCGGCTAGACTGGACTGCAATCCGTCTCTCGGATCGGTGAGGATCGACCCCGCCGACGGAGTTTTATTGTATTTGCAAGAGGCGAACGCGCCCGGCGCTTACAGCCCGATATCGATAATGATAATGGAAGCGGGGCGGATTGGCGAATCTGCCCCGGCAAGGGTTTTGCTGCTAAAAGTTCAACGTAATCTTCGCCGTCAGTGCGCGCGGAGTTACATAATGCGTGCCGCTGAAGGTGGAGAGGTAGTTATACAGCGCGAACTTGTCTGTTACATTGATGGCGGTCAAATCGAGGTTAACTTTGTAACGGTCGCCGTGGAAGATATTGTCTTTGCCGAGAGATGCGTCGAACAGGTCGCGGTGCTGAATGCGCGGCGGGTCCTTGTCGTTGTTGCCCGCGCCGGGAGCGGGAATATCGATCAGCTTGGAGGTAAGCTCGTTTGCCGGGCACGACGAGAAGTATGTCCCTGGATTCTTGACGTTGGCCGCAACGCCGTTGCAGGCGAATCCTCCCTGAGACTCTTCGTCCAGAGTCAAGGGAAGATAGACGCCGGCGCCCGTAACCGGATTGATGGCAGGAGGAATGTTGTTATCTACCATGGCAATGCCGGGCTCGCCATCGGGCAGGATGATGGAAGTGTTGGGGCAGGCTGAGTTGGGATCTGTGGGGCTGTAGCAAGGAGTGGAACCGGCAACCATGCCGCTGTCAAAGCGCCAATTGAATCCGCCCCACAGGCCGTTTATCCACTTGCCCCTGGACAGCGTGTATTGGATGTGGGAGTTCTGATTGAACTTTTCATCGTGATCGATGCGGAAAGGCAGGCCGGTTGCGCCGACGGTAGCACCGGCGCCGGCAACCTGCGGCGGGAAGAAACGGGCGGCCACCGAGGAGGTAATGACATAGGCGCTGAAGTGATGAATTTCGGGGATCTCAATATTGGCCGCATAGCCCGGAATCTTGGAACTGTGCCAGTCGATGGGGAAGGTAATGGGCGTGTTGCCGAGCACGCTGAAGTCGAAGGCGTTGTGAGTGTACTTCCAGATGTACTCGCCGCTGACGACAACTCTCTTGGTAATTGCCTGCTGAAATCCGGCGTGAAACTCATTGCGGAAACCAGGGTGCGCAACGGGCGAAACGCCGGAAGTGCAGTTGAGCAGCGGCGCCAGCACGGCATTGGAGCATCCTTCGCTGGACAGGATCAGATTTTCGTTGAAGGGAGTTTCCAGGGTGCGCGCGTAGGAGATGCGCATCACGGTTGCGGATGGCTTGATGCTATAGGCGATGCCCACGCGGGGCTGGGTCTGTTTGGCCTCGGTCAGGCCGTTGTAAACATCCTGCCGCAATCCCAGATTGAAGAGCCAGTTACCGGCCTTGATCTGGTCTTCGGCGAAGAGGCCCAGTTCCTTGATGTCGGTGTGGCCCGCGTAGTTAAAAAGGCCGCCGCCGCGAGTTAGATCGTAGGGGGCGAGGACGGGATGATAATTGGCGTTGGGAATTACCGCGTCGGCGGCGCAATCCAGGGGGCCGGCGAATCCCGGCAACGAAGTACCGGCGGCGCTGACGCATGGCGAGTTGTAAGTCGCTTCCACAATTCCCAGACCGTCGTTCTCATTCAGGAAGGTCTGGCCGTATTGCGCGCCCGCCTTGAAAGTGTGGATTCCCCTGGAGTAGGAAAAGTCCGCGTGGACCGCACTGTTGGTGAGGGTGCGATGCTGGGATATGGAGGCCGTTTGCAGGTTGGACGGTCCCAGGTCTGCCAGCGGGTTGCCGCTGGGATAGTAGTTATATTGGTCGCTGCGGACAAATGCTCCAAGGTTGAAAACGGAGTTATTGCTAATAACTCGCGTGTAAGTGGGAGATATGTTTATGGTCCCGATTTTGGAGTGCTGATCGGTGTCGCCGATTGTGCCAAAGGTAGGGTTTGAGCTGGTGTCCCCGCCGATGACGTTCTGAACGTTCAGATTGTCATCGGAGTTGGGAGTCTGGAACCAGGAGCGGCTGTAGTTGATGTCGAAATGGATCGAGCTGACCGCCGAAAACGTATAGTCAACGCGATCGAAGACGTTCTGCTCGTTGCCCTTGTCATGGAAGACCGTGAACTCGGGAGGATCGAGAAAGCGCCCGGAGTTCATGCCGTCGGCTTCGGCAAAGTTGCCCCATTTTGTACCGCCATAGGCGAGATCGATGCCAACCCCAGCCGAGCCGAATGCGCCATAGGAAGTGCTGATGCTGCCAGTGGGCTTGGTGACGCCCTGCCCGGAACGCGTGGTTGCCACAATCACCAGGCTGGTTTTGCCGCCGTACTCGGCTGGCGGCGCGCCGGTGATGACCTCAATGGATTGAATCGAGTTAGCGGGAATCTGGTTGGAGAAGACCTTGCTCTGCTGGTCGGTTATGGACTGGCCGTCCACGGAGAACGAGTTGGACGCATGATCGCCGAGGCCATGAAAAAGGCCGTTGGAGTCGGATGCAACGCCTGGAGTGGTTTCCGTAACGAGCGAGCTGAGCGAGGAGGATTCGCTCTCCATGGGCACCTTGGTAAACAGGTCGCGGTCCACGTCGGTGTGGTATGTGGAGTCGGTTTCGACCAGGTCGCCGCCGGCTTCCACCGTTACTGTGGTTGCCGAGGTAGCAATCTGCAGAACCAGCTTGAGCGCAACTCCCACCACTGAGCGAATTTCAGTACTCTGGCTCAGGGAAGCAAAGCCGTTGGCGTTGACGGAGATGCGATAGGGATTGAAGGGAACGTTGGAGAACGCGAACTGACCGGTATCGTCGGTTATCGCACTGCGATCGAGGCCGCTGGAAGCATTGGTGAGATGAACTGTTGCGCCGGGGATGACCGCGCCGGATGGGTCGGTGACAGTGCCGCGAACGACGCCCGCATTGCCTTGGGCAACCGCGGTGAGCGCAGCACAGAGCAATGCGAGGACGGGAAGAATGCGAAGAATTACGCCGCGATAGAACGGCATAGGAGGCCTCCTGAAAATGGCTGTAGGATGCGAATGGTGGCCGCGGCGGGTGCGGCCGCGCTGTCCTCATTTGCAATAGGGACGTAGTCCGATGGCGATTCAGCCTGTAAAGATGCGCCGGAGCCTTGCCCTTTTGCGGGGAACGAGCAAACCGGATCAGGATGAAGCGATTGAATCGGGAGAGTACCCTAGCAGCCGGCGGGAGGGGGACGCGTAAAGAGCTGGGGATGCCAATAGCGAGTGACCGCGCGCGCCTGATAGACGAGGGCGCGGGTCTCGATCTGGACCATCACGACAATGGGCGCCGCAACCGCTACCGGCGCGGCGCTGTGCATCATGATGCAAAGGGGACAGTGGTCGGCATCTGATTCCAGCGGATGTACGTGCGCAACCTGGACAACGGTAAGCAGCGCCAAAAGGAGGAGGCACACCACGGTGGCCACCGGCAAAGCGTGTGGCTTTGCGCGGCGATTCCCGCGGAAATGTGTCTGCAATCCTGTCAAATCTTCGATCCCTGTCTTAAGGATACACAGAATTGGATGCGAGCGGGCGGAAGAGGGTTACAAGAGCCGCGCAGTTTTTGGACCCGGAGGAATGGCAAACGTGAGCGCAGCCGGTTCGTCTAAACTGTGTGCGGACCAACAAAACCCCATGAGTAAGAAGCAATTGAGAGAAGTGCGGCGCTTGTTGACAGTGACCATGGCGGCGCTGCTGCTGGCTGGTTTGGCGGCGCGCGCGCAAAAAACGCTCACCGTAAAGCCGGATGCCCCCGGCCTGGCTACGAATCATAGGCTGATTCTGAAAGACGGCACTTATCAGCTGGTGCGGAAGTACGAGATTGTGGGCGACCGCGTGCGCTACATCTCGCTGGAGCGCGGGGGAGACTGGGAGGAACTGCCCGTTGACCTGGTGGACTGGGAAGCTACGCGCAAGTGGGAGCGGGACCATACAGCGCCGACTGGGGGCGATGCGGCTTCGCCAGCCATGAAAGAGGCTGCGGACATCGATAAGGAAGAAGCGGCCGAGCGCGAGGCGGAGAACGCGCGCAGGCCTGAGTTGGTGAAGGGGCTGGAGCTGCCGGACGAGGACGGCGTGTTTGTGCTGGACACCTTTCAGGGTACGCCGGAGTTGGTGGAACTGCTTCCCACCGAACTGAACGCAAATGCAAAGACGAAGCATGGCTTGAGTACGCTGAATCCGCTGGCGGGGCAAAAAGCCACGCTGGAGCTGGACGGCGCACATGCCAAGGTTCACCTGCATGTGAACGACCCGGCCATCTATTTGTCGCTGGCGACAAACGACGAGGTGGAGCAGGTGGTGTCTCATGCGATGACGGTGAACACGGGCGGCGCAAAGGAGGTGGCCAGCCGCAAGCATGGCGCGCACTCGGCTAGCTCGGGGTTCGCCATTGTGCGCGTGGACGAGCGGCGGGCGGTGAGGATTGTGGGGGCCATCCACATGAGCGCGACCGGAACGGTGACTCAGGACGAAGACGTGATTGCCGCAAAGGTGGAGGTGCTGCCTGGGAAGCACTGGCTGAAGATTGCACCGCAGAAGCCCCTGATGATTGGCGAATACGCGCTGGTTGAGATCATCTCCGCTTCGGACATCAACCAATCGGTTTGGGACTTTCGCGTGGACCCGCAGTTGGGGGATAATGCGGGGTCGATTGGGCCGATTTACAAGTAGCCGATCTTCTACGCAATCTCCGGCGATTTTGCGCGCGCGAATTTCTGGCGGCGCTTTTCCCACTCGCCGGAGTTGAAGAAGCGCGGGCCGACTTCGATGAGGCGCGGAATCATGTTGAAGACGGATACGCGGCTCCATGGCTTGCCGCCGCGCTGGCGAAAGCCTTTTTCGTTGAGATCGCTGACGATGCTGGAATAGGTGAAGTCCTGGACCAGGAGTTCCATCATGAGCATGAGAGCCTGGTGCTCGCGGGGATGGACTTCGAGCCGACTGCAGTCGTCGGAGATGCGCAGGCCGTAGGGGATTTCTTCGTTGAATGCACCCTCGGTGGGGGCTTCGGCGTCGGGCAGTTCGCGGCGCCATTCGATGGAGACCATCTGCCATCCGGTTTGGGAGCGCTGCTGGATGATATCGGGGCTGAAAGGCCCGGAAATTACGTCGCGAACCCGCTCAAAATACGCCATCGGTGGCCTCCGTGGGTAAATCCTATGGGTGATTTACGAGCAATTCCGCTGCCAAAGTTGCGGGCTTCTGCTGATGGCCTAAGTTGCTGGCCGGCAAGAGGATGGGGGCATTGGTGTGGGATGGGCCGCGGCCCGTGGGTGGCCGCTTTCGCGAAATCGTGTTCAGTTCCGGACAGGGGCTGTGAGCCTGCTACGGATGGCGGGTGATGGCCAGGATGGTGATCACGGGCACTCGCTTCCTGCCCTTGGTTTCGTCGGGGTCGTAGCGCCAGAAGATCCGGTAGGCGCCGGGCGTTTTATTTTGGACGCAGGCCTCGAAGACTTTTTCGCCGTTTGGGCCTGAAAGCGACGTGAATTCGTGGGTGTGAAGGCTGGGATGGTGCGGGTCTATTTCAAGGTAGCCGAGAGCCTTGCGAACCTGTTCAATGAGCGCGGCGTTTGACGGTGACTTTTCGAGCGCGATGTACTGGGCATCGGCCGTTGGCGTGAACTTGAACTTCCTTTGCATGCCTACGCCTTGGCGTGCTTGGCGAACGAGCCGCGATAAACACTCTTGCCTTCAGCCGACTCTTTCAAGCCTTGCATCACGCTGGCCAGGGCTTGAGGGTTCTCGTAAAGCCACATTTCAGAGGCGGGGACGGTCTTTACCGGATCGAGAATGAGTTGGCCCAAGGGATTGCGGTAGATGTTGTAGGCCGTTGCACCGCTTAGGGCGCCTCCCAGCGAGACGCGCTTTTTTGCGTCGGGCTGGGCGAACTCCGTTACCAACTCGAATTCGGAGTTCTTGATGATCGTGGCGGTGGGCATGAAGAAAGATTATAACAAGTGGGATAAAATATCAAGTGGGATGCGCCCACATCGAACGACAGGCCACCCATTATCCGGGAGCGGGCAGTCGGCGAGGTGGTCGCGAAATGAAAGAGCTGCCCACCCACCTTATCCAATCTAAACGCAGGATCGTTTGACCCGACAGCTCAAGCCTGTTAGAGGACGTCGAGCGCGGTCAAGACGCCAAGAAGGCCCGTTCCCTCCGAGGATTTCACAAGCACTATCGGGTGTTGCTTCAACGCGCTGAGGGCCTTGTCGAGTCGGTCATCCGCTTGCATGGTCAGGCATTTGGCGTCAATCAGGTACACAGATGCCAAAGATTCCCAGGCCTGCTCAACGGTTGACGCGAGGCATTTCTTGCGTTTTTTCCCATTCCTCTCGGCTCCCAAGTACAACGCGACCGCTGCGTCTGACAGGACGTGCCAGTTTCCATTTTTATCAAGGACGGGAATATACGAGTATGAGTTCTCAAGCATCTGCTGGCGGACGAGGCTAACCAACTGCCAATATTCCGCATATGCTGGGTTTGGAACCATGAAATCCATGACAACCAGATTCATATAGCTTTTCAGCGCCTCCTCCAAAACAATCGCGAGCCTAATCGCGTTCTTAGTAAGGTGCCGTGCGTACGCGCCTTGGTGCACTGCGTCATTTCGAGCTGCGGCGACTAGGTCGTAGAGCGTTGCGAACGGTGCAAGCAGGCTCTTCAACCTTGGCTGCCTCCAGAGCGGTTCCGAGTCTGATCTCTGTGCAAGAGGCTTGAATTCCTTCATGTAACCAGAGAGGTCGCCGTACTTTCCATGATCGCCGAGCCGCTCTTTTGATAGGTGGCTTCCAAGTCGTTCAACGACATGGATAATCCCATAAAACGCTTCGGAATTGGCTAGGGCCGATAGGCGAGCGGAACGGAGTTCCTTTGCAAAGAAAGCAGCGGACTGTGGGGTTGGACTCGGCATTTGGAACCGTGCAATGCAGTATACTCCCCGCCAACCTGACAGGGTCCCGATACCGTCCCGTGGTGAAAGTCGGAAGTGCCGAAAAACCGTCCCTCAGGGGCTAAAGCCCAGTTTATTTTGAACCACTTACGGCACGACTGAAGTCGTGCCCTTTCAAAGCCCCGAGAAGCAACCGCAGGTCCTTCGACTCCCTGCGCTGCGCTCCGGTCGCTCAGGATGACAGCACGTTTTGAGGTCGCAGTTTGAGGCGTGGCGACGAAAGAATGTTTACTCCCGCACGCCGATCCCAAGCGCCTTCATCTTGCGATAAAGATGGCTGCGCTCGAGGCCCAGCAACTCCGCCGCGTGGCTGATGTTGTTGCGGGCTTCTTCAATCTTCTTGAGAATGTACTCGCGCTCGTAGGCGTCGCGGGCCTGCTGTAGTGACGAGAACTCCTCCGTAGAACGCGTGCCAGCCTTGTGGGTTAGCGGAGGCAGATGCTTGCGCTCGATGCGCAGCGCGCGTGGGTTGAGGATGAGGACGCGCTCGATGACGTTCTTCAGTTCGCGTACATTGCCCGGCCAGTGATACTGCGAGAGCGTGGCGACCGCTTCTTCCCCTATTTCTACACGGGGACGACCGTATTGGCGGCCGAACTCAGCAAGAAACTCGCGCGCAAGAAGCGGAATATCCTGCTTGCGCTCGCGGAGCGGCGGCACGGTGAACGGGACGACGTTGAGCCGGTAAAACAGGTCTTCGCGAAAGTTACCCTTGGCGATCTCTTCTTCGAGATCCTTGTTGGTTGCGGCGATGATGCGGACGTCGACACGGATGGGTTGTGTGCCTCCCACGGGCGTAAAGAGCTGGTCGTCGAGGGCTGAAAGGACCTTGGCCTGAGTTTTGAGGCTCATGTCGCCTACTTCGTCGAGGAAGAGCGAACCGCTGTCGGCGCGCTCGAGGGTTCCGCGCTGCTCGACGGGGCCTCCTGGCTGGACGCCGTGCCGATAGCCGAACAGCTCGGCCTCGATGTGGGCCTCGGGGATGGCGGCGCAATTCAGTTCTACGAAAACGCGATCGCGGCGCAGGCTTTCCGCATGAATGGCGCGGGCGATGAGCTCTTTGCCAGTGCCCGATTCGCCGTAGATGAGCACACGGCCATTGGTGGGCGCCATGAGGCGAATCTGCTGGCGCAGCGCCTTTACCGAAACACTTTCGCCGGTGAGGACCGAGCCCACGTTGAACTGGCGCTTGAATTCGGTGTTCTCCGTGCGCAGGCGGCGGGCTTCGACGGCATTTTTCAGCACGATGAGGGTACGATCGAGCGAGAGCGGCTTTTCAAGGAAGTCGTATGCGCCCAGCTTGGTGGCTTTGACCGCCGCTTCGATGGTGCCGTGGCCGCTGATGATGACCACTTCAGGGCGCATTTCGACGGCCAACTCGCGCATGTCGGCCAACACGTCGAGACCATCCCGATCAGGGAGCCAGATGTCGAGCAGGACCACGTCGTAGGGCGCGTCGCGCAGCAGGACCATCGCATCCGCGGCAGTGGCGGCGCTGGCCACGCCGTAACCTTCTTCGCGCAGAATATCCTCGAGCGAAGTGCGAATATCGGCCTCGTCGTCCACTACCAGGATGTGGTTCATGAGGGCAATCCCCTGAACGGGGTGACGGCGTCGGCCGCTACGGTGACCACACCATCATGCCCGCCCGCGCCAAGCTCGGCCGGGGGGACGGGCTCCATTAATGGGAGGCGCAGGAGAAAGCGCGCGCCCTTTGGGCTGTTTGCTTCGGCCCGCAGCGAGCCGCCATGCTCCTGGACGATTTTGGCAGCGATGGAGAGGCCTAGCCCGGTTCCGCGATGCTTGGTGGAATAGAAGGGCAGAAAGAGCCGCTCGCGAATTTCGTCGGTGAGTCCGTGGCCCGTGTCGGAGACGACAACCTCGACCGCCGCGCCATCTTCGCTGAGCGAACTGTGAAGCCCAAGGACGCGGAGCAGGCTGCCCTGCATGGCCTCTGCCGCATTATCGATGAGGTTGGCAAGGGCACGTCGAATGGCTTCGGGGTCGGCGAGGACGGTTGGCAGTCCGGGTTCGAGATCCCATTGGACGGTGATGCCATCGAGGCGGCCGGCAAACAGCGCCAGCGCCTCCTCGGCCACCTTATTCATGTCGCAGGCCCGGGGTTGCGGAGCGGGGAAGCTGGCCAGCGCCGAAAATTGATCGACCAGCGTTCGGAGCGTTGCCACGCAACCGAGGATAACCTCGCTGCATTTGCGGATCACGCTGGGCGAATCGATTTGGCCGCGATCGAGGTGCCGCGCGATGCGTTCGGCGGAGAGGGCAATGGGGGTGAGCGGATTCTTGATCTCGTGGGCGACGCGCTGCGCCACCTCCTTCCATGCAAACTGCCGCTGCGCGCGCAACAGTTCGGTGGTGTCTTCAATTACAAGCACGGTTCCCTGCTGGCCGCGGGCCAGTTCGAGCCGGGCGCTGGTAACGGCCAAATGGATGGTGCGTCCTTTGGTCAGGAGATCCATTTCAGTGGAGGCGGCGCCCATGCGATGTCCGCGGCGGATGACGCCAGACAGTTCCTCGGCGCAATCGGCCGGCAGCAGGTTCTCGATCCTCTCTCCGCACAGGCCGAGGTCCACGCGGCGTCCCATGAGCGCGGCAAAGGCGCGGTTGGACTGAAGCACAACGCCGGCGCCATCGAGCGTTACCACGCCGGATGGAATGGTCTCGACGATGGTCTCAAGCTCGCGGCGGCGCTCCTCGATTGCCAAATTGGCGGCGGTCAACTGCGCGGAGGAACTCTCCGCAAGCTGCCGGCTGCTGTCAAGGTCGGCGGCCATGTGATTGAACGACCGGACCAACTCGCCCATTTCGCCGGTGGCAATGAGGGCCACGCGATGGTCGTATTTGCCTGCGGCTATCTGGTCCATGGAGTCGGCGAGGGCTTCGACGGGCCGCGTGATCTGCTTGGATAGAAACAGGGCCAGCCATACGCTGGAAAAGAATACAAACACGGTAATGAGCAGCAAGAGCAGAATGAAGATGGTGCGAATCTGATGGCGTTCGCGGAAGAGTTCCCAATAGGCATCCGCGCCGGAACGGATGCGCATGGCGGTCTGGCTCAGACCCTCCGGCATGGGGAGCGCCACCACCACCGCATTGCCTGAAGGCGCCGCGGACATGCCAAGCGCGTACTCCTGATTCCCGATCTTGATGACAGGCTCATCGCTGCGCTGGGCCGCGGAGAGCAGATTGGCGGAGAGCGGCCCGTGGAGAGGAACGGCTTTTCCGCTCTCGCCTTCCTCCAACCAGGGGATCAGGCTGGCGTCGCTGGACTCGGGCGGGGCCTCATAGCCAGCCACCGAGCGCAGATTCTTCCCATAGACAACGGCAAAGCCGCCGGCCAGGGTAATGCGGTGAGAGGCCAGCTCGTCCTGGAGCGCCTGCGGAGCGTGATCCGGAGTTCCGGCGGCTGCAATAGACTCGGCCTCGACTCGCGCGTTGTTGGTGACGTATTGCGCCAGTTGCAGCACCACGCGAGTGGAGTCCACGCGCATTTCAGAAGTGTTGGGCGAGAACCAGCGGTCGATGGATCGGTTCATCAACTGAAAGCTGAACAGGTACATGAAGACCGCTGGGGTAAGGGCGATTAAAGCTGCGCCCAACACCATGCGTGTGCGCAGGCGCGCTCCGAGCGCGGTGCTGCTTTGGCCGGCATAGAGCTTGAGGATGTTCCTCAGCAGCAGCATTAGCAGCACCAGCAGCAGCAGGAACACCAGCACGGTGAGTGCGGTGAAGACCAGGGTCTCGCCGGAGGTTTCAGGATTGAGAAACGTGACCTGGGAGGTGTTGAACCACCCGAGCGCTCCCAGCAAGGCGAAAACCAGCAACACCCCAACTGCTAGCAGGGCAATGGACCGGCGCCGCGGATCGCCTGGAAACTTCATGGGGCGATTATAGAGCTAACAGGGATCGGGGTTCAGGGGGCGGGGATCAGAAAATTCAGAACCTCTGTCTTTTACCGGAATACGAGCATTTGCAGCCATCCTCCCCAAATGTCGCTCCAGGCATGGGCGACGACGTTTGCGCGCAGGTTTTTGCGCCATGCGGCAAGGATGCCATAAAGAACTCCGAGGACGCTTATCACGACTACGTTGGTCCATCCCTGGTAGCTGTGGAACAGGCCGAACACCAATCCCTGACCGAGAACGGCTACCATTACAACTGGCTTGACGAAACATTGACTTGAGATTCCCAGCGGGACAGCAAGGTCGGGCAGGCATCCGATTTTTGAGCGGGGCAACGGGCTGAGCGTCAGGTTGGTTATGTTGGTTACCAACTGATCGGGGGTGTATCGCGGGCTGGTAGTTCCATTTGTCAACAAGGATCGATTATTTCCATTTGAACAACCGTTTTTCCTGAGCAACCGGCGCGCCAACGGAGGCCTTTGAGTTGGGAAGTGCCTGGGGCATTCCGGGTTTTCGCGCAAAGCAGGGTGGGGTAATCGAGTGGATGCGGGACGGCACGGACCCATTGTGCGCGATGGGAGTGAGGTCGTAGACTGATGCAACGACAATTGCGTTTCAACGGATCAAGCAGGCCTGTTTCGTACCTTTGATCGTCCAAGGGGAATCCCGGTTGAGACGTTGTTGTGGACCGAAGGACGGCTCGCGGCAGTATGCACGGAGGGATCGCCGCAAGAGGCCGGGACTCTTGAATATGGCAGCCGGGAGCCGGCAGCGAGGTAATTCTTGGACCTGCACACTCTCCATGTCGAACACGCTTTGCTGCTTGCCGTGTACACGCTGCTGACGTTTATGAATACCCGCATGCATCGTGGCACGGCGGGTGTCAGCTATTTTCCGGTGTTCGCGCTTTGCGCATGCGTGGGAGCTGTGCTGGTGGCCATGCGGGGTGTCATTCCCGATGCGTACTCTGTGGTTTTGGGCAGCCTGATGTTTCCCATCGGCTATGTTTTTCTCGATCGATCGATGACGGAATTTCTGGGCCACGGCAAGGCGCAATGGCGCATACAGGTTGGTCTTGCGGTTTTGGCCGCGGGCGCAATGGCATATTGGGGCGTAATCCAGCCGGACACAAGCCGCCGCCTGATGGCGCTGAGCGTCATTCTGGCCGCCCAACTGGGGATGACCGCGTATTTCGTTGTAACCCAGACTCCTGAATACATGCGGAACGCGGGCTGGATGATGGCCCTTGTACTGGCGCTGCTATGCGTTGGCAACCTGGTTCGATTGGCGAGCCTGTTCCTCCAGGCGGTCCCGAACGATTATCTGAAAGGAGGGCCGATGCTTGCGTGGAGCGTGATGAATACGTCCGTTCTGCAAGGAGGCATCATAGTGGCCTTCGTTTGGATGACCGCGGCGCGGCTTCATCACGATGTGGAAGTGCAGGCGCTGACAGATTCTCTGACCGGGCTGTACAATCGCCGGGCCCTCGAGTCGATGGCGGAGCGCGCGATCGCGGCCAGCCGCCGAAGCCGGGAGCCGGTTTCGGCGATCCTGTTCGATTTGGACGACTTCAAGACGATCAATGATTCCTTCGGACACCTTTGCGGGGATGCGATGCTGGTTGCAATTGCTCGCTGCCTGGAGCAGGAAACTCGCCCTGGGGATGTAGTGGCCCGCTGGGGAGGCGATGAGTTCGCGCTGCTGCTTGGACGGACGAATCTGGAGGCGGCCAAAGCGCTGGCGCAGCGACTGCAGAACGCGATTGAGCGGCTGCGGGTGCGCTATCACCGGGATGAGGTCTCCACACGGGCCAGCTTTGGAGTTGGGGAACTGACCGATTCCGCGCTGGGCTGGGACGAACTGATATTGAAATGCGATAGGGCGCTCTACGCAGTGAAGGACAGCGGGGGCAACACGGTAATAGCCGGATCGTAAGCTATCGGACTGCGGTGAGTTTCACGTGTCCTTCAAGAGATTCCCGCTGTGATTCCTCAGATTTGTGAGCAGGCCAACGGGCTGAGCGTCAGGTTGGTTATGTTGGTTACAAGCTGATCGGCGGTGTATCGCGGGCTGGTGGATAGCTTTTTCCATGCCGGATCGTTGCGAAACACATCCCACTTCGCGTCCAGTTCGGCGGCATCCGTAAAGCTGAGCATATAAGTCAGGTTGGGCATGCGCGCGCCTATGAGCGTATCGCCGAAGAAGACCGGGCGGCAGCCGGCCTTGACGAAGATATCGAACTCCCCGGAATGGAACATCTCGACCTTGCGAACGTGGTCCGCGTTGCTGGGACTTTCGTAGGTGCGCAACTGGAAAATGCGCTTGCCCTTGGCGGCTGAAGATGGCGGAGGAGTGAGCTTCGGCCAGCCTTCAAAGGCCTCCAGCAGCGAAGTTTCGATGCGCTGAAATGCGGGCGCGGTTGCCGGCGCGCTCCAGAAGGGGTCGGCGGATTTCATGAAGGCCGCATCCTGGGCCAGGCGCAGGTCCAACTCCGCCAAAGCTTCGATCGACGAGCCTGGAATGAGCAGATAATACGCTGGAGTTTCCGGCCCAAAGTCGAGCCGGAATGCGCCGATGGGGCCAAAGCCGAGACGAACGAGCGCGGGAATGAGCGCATCACTGAAGAAGGCTTCGGCAAGTTTGGTTTGCGGCCCTTGCTGCAAAAGATAGCGGCGCATCAAATAAAACTCGCGAGCAGAGGGCGGCGGAGTTTGGGAGGCCGCAGTCCTGGCTACGGCTAATGCTGAAGAGGCAAGTGAGGCAGTGAGAAACTGGCGGCGTTCCATGGGGTCCCTCCGGGTACCGCAACATTCTACGGCAAACGAGGCGGACGCGGAGAAGGGCAATTTTGACTGATCGATGCGGCACAAGCAGGAGCGGCGTATAATTCCCGCGACACGGGATGAAGCTTGTAACTGCCTGCAAATGAGTTTGTGGCTGGGCGGTGTCGCTGAGCCAAGTCCAACGCAATTTCCGAGAAACAATATGGAGGAAAAGATGAAAAAGATTCTTTTTGCACTTATGCTGTTGACGCCCGCGCTGGCCGGGGCTGAGAAGCCGGCGCCGAATCCGGCCGACTACACGGTCGCCATTCATGTTCAATCGTCGCGGCTTGTTGTCGATTGCTCCGATGTGACCCAGGGAAACAGCGTTTGCGGGTGGGCTCAGCACTTGACCGTGCTTATCAATGGAAAGAAGTACGAACTCGACAGCGGTATGACGGCCGAAAACCTTCTGCGCGTTGGCGATTACAGGGCGAAGATACTCAAGGATGAAACCAAGCACACCTATGAGTATGTGCGCACCTACGAGTTTCTGTTTGCCGATGGATCTACACGCAGCTACTATGTTGCGGAGGAATCGGAGTAGGCCGGAAGAACGGCAGCCGGCTTGCTCAGCAATTGGGGGGCGGATTACACAGTTGGAACAGGCTGCATCAAGACTGCTCTGGCCGTTGACGGCTTTCGCCGAAGCAGGAGTACCGTAGTGATGCCCAGCGAAACGTTCTGCGTCATGATTTCGACAATGTGCGCGAAGCGCTGCGCGGGGACCATCGCGGTATTCGGAACCAGCAGCGCTGCGCCGCCTCCGACGATCCACAGGAGCAGGCCAACGGCCAGCGCCGCGCGCCAGCGCGACAGCCGCAGCGTGTAGACGACGGGCAAAATCGCCAGGACCATGACTATGCCACGCGCAAATTGGTAGGGCCAGAACCAGGGGCCGATGGCTGCCACTTGCTCCGCTGCATGGGGGTAATACTGTTTGGTGAAGAACTGATATGTGATGCCACCGAAGACCAAGTAATACACAACGTAAGAGAGGGCGCTCAACAGGACCATGGGAATTGCAATTCCTACAGAGCGATGCTCGGGCGCCTGCGTGGCGGATTCGGGCAGTTGCCAAAGCCTTGCCAGCATCACCAGCAATGCAGCAGCCACAAGGTAGGATACAGAGCCGCTAATCAGATCCCGTAGAACCTCGTTCCGCATTTGCGGAAAAAAGAGCGCACCCTCGACGAGCGTACAGGCGAGCCCAACCACGATCAGCGCCAGGGCGATCATGCCGAACTGCGCCAGCGATTGCCGCGACCCGAATCGCACCACCGGCACCAGGGACGCTACCGTGACCGCGCCGGAAAGCCAATAGGACCAGATGTGGCCCGCACTCAGGGCAGGGTAGGTGAAACATAGCCCGCCGAGGACGCAATAGATTGCCATTCGCCGATAGACAGTCATTTCTTTTCCTTCCTTTTCTGTTCGTAGACAGCTATGGATGCGTTGGCCCACCGGAGTCGTGTTTCGTACTCCTGAATACCGCACTCCAGGGCCAACCGGCCTGAGAGCGGCATCTCACTCGCGTGAGACTCGAGGTACAGCTTGAGGATGGGGATATAGTCTGCGGTTTCCTCGGCGAACTGGCTCAGGAAACGGATGGCGCGCTTTGCACCCAGCGCCTGATCCATGAATGCAAAGCGCAACATCAGATCGCCGGTGCGGCGGATTACGTCGTCCCGCGTGACTGGTTGCTTCAACCACGCTTTGAATGCCTCCTGCCCATCGGTGGTCATGTGGAAGACGCGCCGGTTGCGGCTCGCGGCCTCGTCCGCTTTGCCGCGCACCAGGCCGCGCTCCTCAAGCCTGCGCAGGGCGGGATAGATTGCGCCGGGACTGTCGCTGAAGCTGCCCATGGCAGTGGACGAGAATATCTTGCGCAGGTCGTAGCCGGACATGGGCTGCTGGTGGATCAGCCCCAGGAGTGCGAAGCCGAGAAGAGAATCGTTTTCCATAGTACGAAACGTAGTATTACGCTTCGTACTATTGAAATGCAAGCGAATTGATCACCTTTTTTAAAAAATAGTACACTTGAGCCATGGATCAACGCCTGCTCGCAAACATTCACCGAGCCGAAAAGATGCACCAACTCGTGTCCGAGCAGCTTAGCGGAGCACACAGTGGTGGAGTCCGGATTGTCTTAGCTGCGACGTTCATTTCAGTGGCCATGTCACATCACAAATCAATCCTAGTTCTGCTACAGGATGATGGGTTGGTCGGGTCGGCCTTCGCGTTGTTCCGGCCACTTGTCGAGGCAATCTACAGGGGCCTATTCACCGCTTTTCTCGCGAATGATTCGCAAGTCGAAATGATTAGAATTGGGGAGGGATCGTACCCTCGTTTCAGCGAACTTGCAAAGTCTCTCGACGGCATGCTTAATGCAGATGGCTTTTTCTCAGCGTATAGTGGCAAAACATGGAGCACCTTGTGCGGCTATACTCACACCGGATTAGAGCAGCTATGTCAGCGAATAGATTCCAACGCCACAATTAGGGCAAATTACGATTTAACAAACGTCAACCAAATGGTGAACAGCTCGACTGCTGTCTTGGTAGTTGGTGCATTGTCGCTCCTCGAATTAGAAGGAAAACAACAGGCTTGGAGAGTGGTCAGCGAACGATACATGACGCTTTTCAGAGTGGAAACAAGTTAGGCACTCTCGTGTTGTTCCTTGGTGCGCCGCGTATCGATAAACCGGCGGAATGTCTCAAAGGCGTTTGAATTGACCGACCATTCGGGACGTCACAAACACATTCAGAATTCCTTCGGAGCCAGCATTTGTAAGGTCAACAACCACGTTGCCGTCAGACGCCTTCCATAGCATCATGTTCTTTGGTCTTCCGTAACGCTTTGTACAATAAATGAGCATTTCACGGTATCTTGTGCCAGTCTCGTGTCGTGGGCCAGTCAACTGGATTGCGATTTTATAGATCGAACCTCGCACTGTTCCCAGGATCGTGTCCCACTGAAGGTCCATGAAATGCGCGTCCGGAGCATGCCATATTTGCTCTTCCTCGAACGCCATAGTGGAATTGAGCGCGACCAGTTCCTCGGGCGAAAGAGGCATGAGCCCTTCAGTCCCATCAATCGTCATGTCGATTCTGTATTGTCCGATCGTGGGGCACCGTTCGGCGGCAGACTTAGACTTGAAGGGCCAAAGCATGATTGATTCTAACGTCAAATTTGGTTCATTTTCCTGAAAGAAGAATTAAAAAGCCCCGTTCCGCGGGATGCGCGGGCCGGTTGCGAGAATCCGGATGATCGATCGGGCGAGAGCGCTCTGGAACGCTAATATAGTTGCTGGACATGCCTTTGCTCGATCCCATCCCGTCGCCGGTGGAACACGCCGACCTTGCCGCCCTTGAATGGGAGCCGCTGCTGGGGCTGGTAGCCGGCTTTGCTTCGTCGCCCGTGGGGCGGCACGCAATTCTCGACCTGCAGCCCTCGACCGACGAAGGCTGGATTGGCAGCCAGCACCAGCTTACCGGCGAGGTGCGTCTGTTGCTCAGC
>Ga0302320_10004716_pt1 | contig 30863 bp, 14 predicted proteins | sample Bog_T0_3_FD_202130 | JGI IMG/M metagenome (GOLD analysis project Ga0302320, IMG submission 202130) | Peat permafrost microbial communities from Stordalen Mire near Abisko, Sweden - Bog_T0_3 | ecosystem: Environmental > Terrestrial > Soil > Wetlands > Peat | place: Sweden: Abisko, Stordalen Mire... | reverse complement strand
GCAGCCTGGCGGATCGACTACAACGAAGAACGTCCCCACAGCAGTTTGGGATACAAAACACCGAAGGAGTTTGCAGCGCAGGCAGCAAGCTTCTACACAGCTGAGCAAGAGGCAAGGGACTCAAACGCCGTCCCTTGCCCCTCGCGCTCCCCCATCCCGGCTCAACCCGGAGATGGAACGGAAGAAAGTTGTCGTATTCTTACGTGAACGAAAGCAGGGGGCATATATGGACCCATCCGGTTTGCAAGGGCCTTGATGAGAGCGATGTGTGAAAGAGACGCGTGCATATATCCGGCCTCATACATGGAAGATGTTTCATCTTCCGGGCCCTGATGGAATCTGCGCTTCTTCTCCTAATCAGGTCAACGGCCTTGGAAGGCCCTGCCCCCCGCAGGTTTTGAAGAAGCTGGTCTCACCACTTTCGCCATCATTTTTGGCTCAAGCATCTCGACGAGGACACCTCAACTCAGCTACAGAAACAACTCAGCGGCAGAAAATTTACACAGCGGGCCGATACACTTGTTGCTTCGCTATCAGGGACCAGAGAATGCGCGCATTTTTGTTGGCGAGTGCGACGCAGGCTCTCGCCGTTCCCAGTCTCTGTTGTTTGTCGTTGATCCAGCGGCTGCGACAGTCGATCTTGGTCTTGGCCCGATAAACGACCGACCTGGCTCCATGCACCAGCAGCGTGCGCAGATAGGGATCGCCGTGTTTGCTGATCCCCAGCAGTTTTGTTTTGCCTCCGCTGGAGTGCTGTCGCGGCACCAGACCCAGCCAAGCGGCGAACTGTCTCCCGTTTCGAAAAGCGTGGGCATCACTAATGGCAGCGACAACCGCTGTGGCCGTGACTGGCCCGATGCCTTCCACAGCGGCGATGCGCCGGCATTCTGCGTTCTCTCGGAAAGCGCGCTCGATCCGCTGATCGGCAGAAGCGATCTTGGTCTCCAGTTCTACCAGTTCTTCGTAGAGGGAGCGGAACAGATGCCGCGTAGAAATCGTGAGTTCGTTCCCGTCGTCCTCCAGCAGTGCAGGGAGATGTCGGCGCAACTGAGCCACATGCTGCGGAAGAACAATCCCGTACTCCGCCAGAAGCCCGCGAACCTGGTTGACTAACTGCGTCCGACAACCGATCAGCCGCGAGCGCACCCGATGCAGGCATTGCAGATCCTGCTGTTCAATCTTCTTCGCCGGAACGAAACGCATGCTCGGTCGGCTCACCGCTTCACAGATCGCCTCCGCATCGTTGGCATCGTTCTTCTGCGACTTTACATAGGGCTTAACAAACTGCGGCGCGATCAGGCGCACCGTGTGCCCCATTCGGCTCAATACCCGAAACCAGTAGTGGGCTCCGCCGCTGGCTTCCAATCCAATCGTACAAGGCTCGACTTGAGCAAAGAATGAAGACACCTCGACTCGTCTCAACCGCTTCCGCAATACCACCTTGCCCTTGCAGTCCACTCCGTGGGCTTGAAACGTCTGCTTCGCAATATCCAGTCCTACTGTCACTATCTTCATCGGGAACCACCTCCGGAACAAAGCTTACAATCATCCCGGATGGGTCCATTCCATTAGGTCACTACTGACCTGCACAGCGCTCTACGGCAGCTTGACTCGGACCTCCGGCTGCAGGCGCACCGGACCTATCAATCCCGACGGCATGAAGGACGTTCGACGCAGGAACATCACAAAGTGAGGGTCACCGGCCGCTCCATCGCCCACCAGTCGGTTCCGGAGGGTATTCGTCACTACGATCTCGAAATGGTTGGTACCGACTTTCAGGTACGGGGCAACATCCACGCGATAGGGTCGCATGAGCAAGGAATCGATCTTTTTGTTGTTAATCCAGACTTCGGCCACGTCGTGGACTTCTCCAAGGTCGAGTTCAAGTGCGAGGCCGGGGCGCAGATAGGACTCGGCAATCTGGACGTCGAGGCTATAGTGCCCGTGACCGGAGAAGTAACGCAGGTTCTGTGAGAGGCTCCAATCCCGCAGAGGTGCTCCATGAATCTGCTCGGTCCATTCCTTTCCATCTTTATCGTTTCCCACCAGGCGAAGATCCCAGTTCGGCCCAAGGGTTAAAGCCAGCGGAACATCTCTTGGCGAAACCACCGACGTCCGATCTTTTTCGTCGTTGAATTCCGTGTGATAGGTTCCCGGTTCAGTAGCTATGCCGAATAGCCCTTCTGAGGTGCGCTCGATCCTTCGAAAGCTGGTACGTACGACGTGCTTTTCCTCCGGCGATTCTGCCAGACCAATCAGCTCGGAACCAAAAGGCTCGAGATGGATATCAAGCGTTACGCTGCCATTCTCGGAACGGTACACGGGCGCTTCGGCCACCCCACCCGTCCATGGATTCCAAACCTGCGGGATACGCTTGCCGGCAGCCAGCGTTACCCGCGCATCCTGGGACTCCGCCTTGGGATTGCGAAAGAAGAAGAAGCTCTTCGAGTCGATATCGAACTGCTGAAAGAAAATACTTGGCTCAGGCGTGGCGAAGCGCAGGTTTGGGTTCACTTTCAACTCACCCTCCAACACCGCAGGGACTGCGGTCGCGTCATCCGCGAAGCGAACACTTCCGTGTCCCTGGGCAGCGGCGGACTTGGAGGCCGCATCCTTCTGCCCGCCAACGATTTCCCGCATAATCTGCTGAATGCGTTGCCCATTACTGCGATAGTCTTTGAACGAGACTTCTTCGGCGGGCATGTGCTCGGCGAACACGATGGGCAATCCAGCTTGGGCAAACTCGTTGAGCTTCTCTGCCAATTGCAAAGTGATCCGAGTCTCGTTGCGAAGGACTAACGAGGGATACACGCTGCCCGGCGTGTGCAGTTTATGATTTTCAATGGTTGCGTGGTGCAACAGAGTGTCTTCGTTGATCACGTCGAAGTTATAGCCGTTCGCCATCAGTGAATATTCGAGCGGATAATCCTCATCGGTCGGCATCCAGCCGGGATAATAGAGCCGGTGCGAGTATAGGGCCACGGGAGCGACGTTGTGTCCCGATTGCGAGAGCGTCTGCACGCGAGCCATGTAGTCATTCAAAGGTTTCAAGTACGGCCAAAAAGGATTATGAAAATTCAGATGCGAGGAAAAAGTGTAGACGAGCTCGTACTGGGACGAAAATGGAAACCAACCGGGATCCGGGCGATCCATGTATTCATAGGGGAAGCCGTGATAGACGATGCGATTGATGCCCGCTGAGAACAGCTCATCGGCGGTCGTCTTCATTAGTTCGGGCGTGGTCTCGTAGGGGTGATCGCGCCAGACGAACGTCTCGCTCGAAATGGCATTTCTGCCGAACAGATGTCCCGCGGAAGAAGCTAACTTCAAGAAGTCATAGCGGCCGTCCGCGTATAGAACTTCGGTTTCCGGGAAATCCGCCTGTCCGTAAATTCTCAGAAGGTCAGCGGGGGCTCCATGCGCCTGGATTCGGGCTTTGAGATGATTGCTATGCGCCCAGTCAATGAGGGGCTGGTAGAAGTTATCAATCATCAGGTCGGAAACCGTCAGCCAATAGTCGTGCCGCACCCGCTCGCCTATTTCCGGAGCGTCGAAAAACGGAAGCGATGGATATTCCTCACCGGAATCGCTTTCTCCGGGATGTTTCACCAGCGGGAGATAAGGAGTGAGGTCGTAGCCACGGCGCTTTTGAAACTCGGCCAGGAAGTCGTCAGTCCAAAACATGCTTTCCGCGGTGACCTCCAGACTGTCGCAAAAGATCGCCCGCAAAGACTTGCCAAAGTCTGCGCCAAAGTATTTCTTTCCCGCCTCGCCCACAGCCTCGATGTGCTTCTGAAGAGCCTCTCGCTTCAGATGATCGAGAACCCACTGTGTGCCAACTCCTGCTCCACCTTCCACCGTTTGCAGGGTTGGAGCCTGAATGAAGCTAAGCAGCACCCACTTTCCGGCCGGTACTTCCCAGCTCAGACGATCGTCCTCGGTAATTTGCGGGGTGAGCACAATCGTGGACGTGACATCCACCGTTCCGGATGAAGTCACCGAGTCGACGGGGATGGAATCAGAAAACTCCTGCAGTTTTCTCTTTCCAAAAGTTGGCAAGGTCCCAGGTGCCGCGACTACGGCTACGAGTCTTTCACCCGTGCCCAGCGGAGCTCCGGGGAATCGGCCAGCGAAGGTAGTTGGTCCGGTAAGCGCAATCTCATGAACGATCAACTTCTTTGAAGCGAGCTGCAACGGAATGTACGGCCCACCGAAGGGCCAGCCAGAACCGAACGTCAGATCCACATTGAGACCAAGCCGGCCGCCTTCTTCAATCGCATACTTCACATGATTGAACCATTCCGGCGTAAGAAAGCTGTCTACGCGACGGGCCACTTCGGCGGTTGGAGCCGGATTCAATCCGTCTTTGAACGACTGAATCTCCACTCCGCCCAGGCCAGCATCTTTGATAATTCGCAATTCTCGTGCGATCTCTTCGTTGGTGACGTCCCCTCCCGGCCACCACCACCGCGCCATGGGACGCGCCGTGGCGGGAGGATTCTCAAAGCTGGTTCGCAGGTCATCCCGAGAGCTTTCCCGCTTCGACGACGGAAGCTGGGCGGAGGAGAACAACGTTAGGCACAGAGTGCAGGCCAACCATGCGAGAACAGAAGAGTGGGCCGGGCGCATAGGATCATGTTTTCTCATTCAAGATTTTGATTCGCACAGAAACAATTCGCCAATCGAGCACGAGCCAAAGACACCTCTCAAGAAGTTGGGAGCGCTTTTTTCTGATACGAATCCGAGTTCCTGATTAGAGGAGTTCTCTCCGGCGAAAGCTGCGCTCGCGTGGAGTCGCGCACAATCAGAGTGGGCGCCACGCGTACCACGGAGGGCTTTTTCGTCACCTTGCCCTCAATACGGTCCATGAGAAGGGTGGCTCCGCGTGCACCAATCTCATATCCGGGCTGCGAGACCGCCGTGAGTCTGGGGTGAAACGCACGATCTCCGGCAAGGTCATCAAAAGTGGCGAGTGCGACGTCTTCGGGGCAGCGCACTCCGAGTTCTTCAAAGGCTTGGAGTACTCCCAACGTCATAACGCCGTTCGAAACCAAGATCGCAGATGGCCTGGCGAACTGTAAGAGAAGGTCTTTGGCTAGCCGATATCCCGAATTCTCCCGAAAGTCGCCTTCGAGAATCAGATCTTTGCAGACCTCAATCCCAGCCTCTCGTAATCCTTCTTCGTAACCTCGAAGACGTTCTCGCGCCACTCCCAATTGAAGCGGCCCGGTAATGATCGCAATCGTGAGATAGCCGCTTCGAATGAGATGACGCACGCAGTCTTGAGCCCCGCGAACGTTATCCAACATGACGGCATCAATTTTCATGCCGACCGGGGCTCGGTCCAGGCAGACGATGGGGATTCCGGATTCTATGGTTCGCCGAATATGATCGACGTCCTTTCCCCCCGTATGCGTCAGCAGAATCCCGTCCACCCGGCGGGAACGTAAGGCAGATACGATTCGGCGCTCGCGTTCTATTTGCTCGTCGGTATTCGCCGTGACCAGAAGGAACCCTCGCTCCAAAGCTCGATCTTCCGCGCCCCGCATAATCAGCGGGAAAAATGGATTGGTGACATCGGGAAGCACCATGCCCAACATGTAGGTCTGGTTCACCTTCAGACTGCGGGCAATCTCGTTGGGGTGAAAATCGAGATCACGAATGGCGCTCTCGACGCGGGCTCGCAAAGCAGGGCTCACGCGGACAGTTCCCCGAATGACATTGGAAACCGTTCCCGTCGATGCTCCCGCGCGTTTCGCTACTTCTGCAATCGTTGACATAAAAATAGATATCTGAAGAGTTCAGCTCGTATTGACTCTGCCCCCCACAGTATTGAGCGTTCGCCTTCACATAAGACTTAGCTCCAGCTTGGTGACGGAAGCGGGCGGGATCTGTAGAGTGAGCACTCTTCCCGTCGATTGCAAATCTTTGACCTGGGGAGTCAGTGCATTCGGCTGATCGAAGCTGTTGTGGGCATGAAGATCAGCATTAGAGAGCACGGTCATCACCGCTGATTTTATGGAGGCCCCCGGAACTACGACTTCCGTCTCTCGGACTTCGCTCACACTCGGGTTCACCAAGGTGAGCGTCAAATTCTTGTCGCGCACGGATGCGGAACCCTTCAATCCCCAAAACGACGCCGGTTTGTCATCGCGCAAGTAGTGCGCGTTTGGCGCTGAAATAATGGTGCGTACCGCCTGACCCCCCTGGTGTGCGCTATACATTCCGAAAATATGGCCCACCGGAGTTACACAGAACTTATCTTCATAAGCAAGGTAGAGGCTGTTTAGACAATTAACCAGTTGCGCGGGACTTGCCAAGGTGACCTTTTCCGGATGTCGGTTAAAGATATCGAGCGTCATTGCGCTGAATATAGCGTCCCTCAGCGTGGGGGTCTGCTCGAGGAAGTAGCCTGGAGTAAGTTCACTCCCAGGACGGTACCATGGACCCCACTCGTCGACTACCAGCTTTACTTGATGACCAGAATCAAATTCGCCCACGGCTTGCCAGTGACCTTCAATGAGAGATTCCAGCCGGTTGCCTTCGCGCAATACTTCGTACCAATCCTGCACGTCGAACTTTATCGCATCTCCCTTGCCTTCATCCCAGTTCTCTGTGCGCCCCCGGCTCAGGTTCCACGAATAGTAGTGGAGGGCCCAGCCGAAGATAGAACTAAATAGACCTTTGTCCTTGCGAGCAATTTCCTCAAAAAATCCCCGCGTCCATTGCCAGTCGTCGGAATTCGGGCCTGAAGCGACGAACGATAACGGTTGCCCGTACTCCGGCACCCAAGTGGTATACCTGCGAAACTCCACGGCATATTCCTGCGCCGTAAAATTCCCGCCGCATCCCCAGGATTCATTCCCCACTCCCCAGTAGCGGACACCATAAGGCTCGGACGAACCGGAAGCGGCCCGCGCATCCGCCAGTGCTGTACTGCCCGCGGGGGAGTTGCAGTATTCCACCCACCGGGAAAACGCCTCTGCCGGCAGGCTTCGAACATTGGCAGCCAGATAGGGCTGACAGCCGATCGCTTTACAGAAGCGCATGAACTCATCGGTGCCGAATCGGTTGGATTCATAGCGGTGACTTGCAGGCGCTCCGGTGGTCTCGTCCTCGTTGTTCCAAAAATTAGTTCTTCGCGGACGTTTGTCCGCCGGACCAACTCCGTCGCGCCAGTCATAACTATCCGCGAAGCAGCCGCCGGGATAGCGAACCACGGGCGCTTTGATCTTACGCATTTCGTCGACGAGATCCTTGCGAAGACCATCGATATTTGGGATCTTCGACTGCTCGCCAACCCAAACGCCGTCGTAGATTACGCCACCAATATGTTCCAGGAAATGTCCGTAAATATTCGGAGAGATCGTGCCTAATACTTCTTCCAGCAAAATTTCAATACGAGCGTCGGGCGCGCTCGATAGGATTGTACTCACCAACCTCGCCGGTCGAGCGAGAAGGAGCGCCGTTGCCCCTACTACGCCGTTGTGGATGAACTCTCGGCGTCTGATCATGCCCGTGGACGCCCCCAACCAGGTAAGTGGGGCTTATGGGAGATGTTTCGCATCTCAGCTGAACCTCTCGGTTTCTTGGATTAGATAAGAATCGGACCTTCGGGCCGAATTTCCCAGGGCTTCTCGTCTCAGAAGATGAACTTCAAACCGAATTCTCCGATCCGCGGGATATGAACTCCACTGGGATGCAGAAAGTTGGTGGGTACCTCTTGATTGTCAGGGTTGCCATTCACGCAGTCCTGCGAGCCGGAGCTTCCCGAACCGGAGTCCGTCACATAACCGCAACTGGTATTGTTTACACCATTCCATTGCGGATGGTTGAAAACATTGAAAGCCTCGGCGCGGAACTCGATCACTTTTGACTCTCTGAATTTGAAGCGCTTGAACAATCCCATATCGAAATTGAGGCGGCCTGGTCCAGCCAGAGAATTACGTCCCGAGTCGCCAAAGGTGAGGCCGGTGGGCTGCGTGTAAGCTCCGGGGTTGTAAAGCAACGGCCCATAGACAGCATTCGGCACCGGAGTGAACGCAGGTTTGGGACCGTGCGGATCTCCCACAAGGTCGGCATAAGAGCCCGAACCTACACTGTTGCCGACGCCAGCGTTGTCGTAGAAGCCGCCATTCACAATGGTGACCGGCTCTCCCGTCTGGGCCGTGGTGATACCCGATACCTGCCAGTTCCCCAGCAGCGTACTCTTCAATCCTGTCGCATGTTTGAAAACCGGCAAATCGTAGATGTAACTGACCGTAAAAATATGACGCTGATCGAAGGACGAGCTTGCCCGATAGGCATTCAGATTGTAGGAATCGACGAACGCGCTGTCATACCGGTCGGAAGAATTGTCAATCGAGTGGCTGTAAGTGTAAGCGAGCGTGAGCTGGAGTCCACCCGCATTCCGCCGGCCTGAGACTTGCAGCGCATTGTAGTTTGAGTTCGCTCCGCCGATGATGCCATAAATCGAGTCGTAGCCTTGATACGGGCGATACACATCCGTAACTACGTTACCGCACGCGTTGTTGAGATTGATAAGGGCCTGGCCGGTGACTATCGTTCCGTTAGCGAGAGTGGCAGGTGAGTTTGATACAGTGTTGCAGTCAGCTCCCTGCATGAATTGTCCCGGCAGGTACGGATTTTGGTCGGCGGGAGTGGAATGAATCTGATTGCGGTCGAGCTGCTGCGATAGATGAGTTCCCTTGCTGCCCACGTAAGCCAGGATCAGCAACGTATTGCGAGCTACCTCACGCTGGATGTCGAAGTGGAATTGCTGGATGTAAGGCCACTGCGTGATGGTGGTTATGGAGGTCAACTGACTGACGCCGCCGCCGAGCGGATACAGGATCGGCTGGTTGTCCGCTGTTGTGCCGCCAATGTTGGTGTATCCCGATATGAACTGCTGAACCGGCGCAATGATGCCAGGAGGATTTCCTTCGAGCGACTCGGTATTGGCATCGTTGCCATTCGCGTGCTCGAAGAAGATCCCGTAGCCTCCACGGATCGCGGTTTTTCCGTCCCCCTTCGGATCAAAAGCGAAACCCAGGCGTGGCGCAGGGTTGAACAAATGATCGGACTGGCAACTTCGGTGCACTCCGTTGTAGCCGCAGTGCACCATTCCGGTCATGTTATTAACGCTTTGTCCCGGGCCAAAGATAAGAGCTCCGCTATTCGGATCGACCGTGGGCGCATCGGCTGCGACGTAGGCATTGGGATCGAAGTTGTAAGAATTGCCGTAACGCTCATAGTAGCTGCCGTATAAGCTCACCCGGAGGCCCAGGTTCAGCGTCAGCCGCTTAGTCACGCGCCAGTCGTCCTGCACAAACGGTTCCAGGACTTTATAACGGTTGTAATATTTCAGGTTCCGGTTCGGTTGCGAGAAACCGGCAATGTAGCCCACGAGCAGATCCGCGAAAGGATTACCCGTGCTGGAAAACGGTCCTCCAGAATTGCTGGTTTCAGTGTAGGCGGTATTTGCATTCCCGTTGAAACCCAGGCTTCCGTTGGGTTCTTCCTGCGCTGGCTCGTTCTTTTGAATGGCCGCGAAGTAGGCCCCGAACTGCAGAACGTGCCGGCCTTTGTTCCAGGTCAAATTGTCGTGGTAGGCGTAGGTAGGGTTCGAGTTATTCCAGGGCAGGTAGCCGGGATCGACGGCGAAATAGAAGTTGCCGTTACCGCCGAGACTGATTTGTGGAAGCGTTCCGTTAAAGCCGTTTTCAAAAATCCCCGTCATGGTCATGCTGGCCGGGCGTTTCCAGGCGCTTCCCGTGTTGAAAAGATGCAAGTGATTAGATCCGTAGCTGAAAACAAACTCATTCAGCAGCGTAGGAGACATCGTGGCGGTCAAGTTCGCGACTACACTGATTCCAGGACCCTGCAGCGTCCCGCCGATCGCCGGCACGTTCGTAGTCTGATCGGTCCATGGCGAGATGGGAAAACTCTGGGTCCACGAATCATGAATGAAGCGGATGTTCGCCCGCAATTTGGCGTTGATGTTATCGTCGACCTTAATCATTTCTTCATGCCAAAAGATGGGCGCAGCAAATGTTCCGAAAAAATTGTGTCCGACATTCGGCAGAGGAACATTGGACATTAGGGGATTCGAATTGGTGGGATCCATGAGATTGGAAGGAATGGTGTTGCCGGGAAAACCGTCGTAAAAGTTGGCGCCATTCGAATCGACCCCGGCGAGGTTGTATGCGGGGCAGTTAGGGCTCACCACCTCCATGCCGCGGTGAGTCTGCACGGGAACAACACCCGCCCTCACAAACGGAGTGCCCACCGCCGGACAGTCCTCGTTGAAGTCTCCGGCACGCTCCGCAGCGTCAGGGAGAAACAGCGTGGGGCTGTTGTAAACGTAGGGGACATTCTGCTTGCGAAATTCCTGCGACCAAAAGAAGAACAGTTTGTCCTTCTTGATGGGTCCGCCGATGATGTATCCAAAATCATTCTTGTTGTAATAGCTTTTTTCCTGCCCGGGTAAGTCGAAGTAGTTGTGGGCGTTGAAAGCGGCATTACGAATAAACTCGAAGGCGTCGCCGTGGAACCGATTGGTGCCCGATTTCGTGACCGCCTCGATCGTACCGGCTCCATTGCGTCCATACTGCGCGCCGTAAGTCGAAGTGAGCACTCGAACCTCGGCCAGCGCGTCGATGTTGGGGTAGACGTTAATATTGGCGTTGCTGCCGGAGTCCAGCACTTCGCCACCGTCAATTTCCCAATTATTGAACTCGGTTCGGCCACCGTTGACAGCGTAAGATACGCTGCCTTCCGGTCCAACGGTTCCTTCATCCTGCCCAGTCTGATCACTGACCCCCGGGACGAGTTTGATGAGCGAGGTGAAATCGCGTCCGTTCAGCTCTAGTTGGCTGATCTGTTCTCCGGTAATCGTGCCGGCGAGCTCCGAGGACTGAGTCTCGACCTTGCCGGCGGAGCTTCCCTCCACAAGGATCTCGCTCGTCACTCTGCCGATCACCAGCTTCGTGTCTACCCGGAGCTTCTCTCCAACCCGGAGAATGACCCGCTTCGCTTCATATTTCTTAAAGCCCGGCGCGGTGATGGCGACGTCATACGTGCCGGCGCCGAGACCGCCGACAAAATAGTTACCGTCATCGTTGGTCACGGTGTTCCGGCGAAAGCCCGTAGACGGATCGCTGACCGAAACCGCCGCCCCGGCGACCGCTGCGCCGGTATCGTCGAGAACAGTGCCGGTGAAAGAGCCGGTAGACTGTGCGAAAAGAGGCAGCGCAGCGAGAACAACACAGAACAAAGCGCACACCGACCCGGACCTTAAATTCATGCTCCCATCTCCATTTGATGGCCGCCCACTGTTGCTCGCCAGATTAGACACCAGTCGCCGCGAACGGACTGCCTGCAATCGAGCCTCCGGTCGCCGCGTTCGGATTTCGGTCCAGAGGTTGCTTCGAAAGGCCGGAACTCAAGGCCATTGTGAATCGCTTCAAATTGACCGATCATCGTGCGTTAAACCGGCCGCTGGTGTCAAGATAAAAACGATCCCTTTCCAGACATCACTCCCCCCGCCAGGGCGATTTGTGGCTGTCAATGGCGCATCCTTAGTGCCCGAATCCAAGGCTCTCGTCCCAGATCAGGACCTCTGCCAAGAGTCTTCCGGTGCGACTTTTGGACCGGCATAAACCATCTCAAACAGGCCGTCTCTTGAAAGCTTCCAAAAATTCTGTCGATCGGGCTATACTCGGTTTGCAATCGCGAATCCTCGTTTGCTTTATGAATTGTTTCCCCCGTCCATTTCGACGACATTGGCTTCTTGCGATGAGATTCGGGTTCGGTTGCGTCCTGCTCCTCGTCGGTTCCCTGGCATTTGCTGGTGAGCCGGGACAATCCCTGGAACTCTCACGACCGATTCGATCCTGGGAATTTGTTTCCGCCGTAGGCAAGCATGCCGGGCTCTTCGGCAACGAACAAGGAACGCTGGAGGCGTGGGTCTATCCGCTGAAAATCTTCCGCGATTTTCATTTACGGTTCCACGTGGGAGGCGCCATCATGCCTGCCGCAGCTCTGGCCCGCACTTTGATTGTTCATCCCGAGTCAAGCACGATCGTCTACACAAGCGACTTTTTTTCGGTCCGCGAAACTTTATTCGTACCCGTGCATGAGTCTGGCGCCATCATCGCCTTTGAAGTGGATACCACCGAACCTCTGGAGATCGAGGCCATTTTCAACCGTGATTTTCAGCTCGAGTGGCCGGCAGACATGGGAGGAGGCATTGAAGACTGGGACTCGACCTTGCACGCTTTCCATTTCGGAGAAGAGTCGGGCAAGTTTGACGCGCTGGTCGGTTCTCCATCAGCCGTCAAAGGCTCTGAAGAATACTCCAGCAACTACTTCTCCTCCAGCCAGGACTCCATTCTTCTAGGTGAGACAAGAAAAGGGACCGAGACGAAGCTCGTCGTGATTGCGGCTGGGTTCGAAGGACGAGCATCATTGACGAGTCTGTACGATCACCTGGCAAAGGACTATCCGGAATTGCTGCGCACCTCCGCCGAGTATTACCGCGACTATCTAGCTCGCACAGTCAGCCTCAAGCTTCCCGACGCGCAAATCGAAAAAGCCTACAACTGGGCGAAGGTGAGCATGCTGCAAGGCGTGGTGCAGAATCCCTTCCTGGGAGAAGGCCTGGTTGCCGGATACAGCATGTCAGGCGACGACCAGCGCCCCGGTTTCGCATGGTTCTTTGGTCGAGACGCAGAGTGGACTTCTTTGGCGCTGGATGCGGAGGGCGATTTTTCAACCGCCCGCAATGCTTTGGAGTTCCTAAGCAGGTACCAGAGGGCGGACGGGAAAGTCCCTCATGAAATCTCTCAAACGGCCAGCCTCACCGACTGGTTCACAAAACTTCCGTTCGCGTTTGCCGCCGCGGACGCGACGCCGCTGTTCATCATTAGCTTGAACGACTATGTGACGCGTAGCGGCGACCTCGGATTTGCTCAACAGAAATGGGACAACCTCTGGAGAGCCTACGGATTTCTCCGATCCACTTACGACGCGCAGGGACTGGCACGGAACTCCGGCGTGGGTACCGGCTGGATCGAAGGAGGGCCGCTCTATCCGGTGCAGACTGAGCTTTACCAGGCGTCGCTGGGAATTGAAGCCGTGCGCGCACTTTCTCACCTTGCTCGCCTTCTCGGCAAAGAGGATCTTGCCAAAGAGCTGGAGCAGACTTTCAAGCGGCAAGAGCCGCTGCTCGATAAAGCTTTCTGGTCTCCTGAAAAGAAAATCTACGCTTACGCGATCGATACAAATAACAAACCCGTCGAAGTGGCCAGCGTCCTAGCCACGGTTCCGATGTGGTTTGAGCAGCTCGACGGTGATCAAGCTCGAAGCACGATTCAGGAACTCGCCCGCCCCGATCATCAGAGCGACTGGGGCATGCGGATTCTTTCTTCGCACGATCCGAAATATGATCCCGGCGGATACCATTTTGGAGCCGTATGGCCGTTGTTCACGGGTTGGGCGTCCGTGGGGGAATACCGCTACCACAGGGCGTTGCCCGCCTATTCGAACTTGCGGGCCAACGCCATGCTGGCTTTCGATGGATCGCTCGGGCACGTCACCGAGGCGCTTTCCGGCAAGTACTATCAGACGCTCTCGACGGCTTCCCCGCATCAGATTTGGTCGGCGGCTATGGTGGTAAGTCCTCTGCTAAGCGGATTGCTTGGATTGCAAACCGACGCGACCAGCTGTCATTTGGATTTCGCTCCTCACGTTCCAGCCGACTGGAATTCGTTCTCCGTGAATAATGTGCGTCTGGGCGCAGTGGTATTGAATCTCAACTATCAGAGGACACCGGACAATGTCCAACTGGAAGTGCAATCCACAGGGGCAGGGAACTGCTCCATGGAGTTCTCGCCGGCGATGAGCTTACGCGCCAGGATTACACGGGTTCAGCTCAATGGCCGTCCGCTGCCGTTTCATGTGCAAACGAATTCGTCGGATCAACATGTAACGATGAATCTCCCGATCACTGGCAACCAGAATACCGTCGAAATTGAGATGAAGAACGACTTTGAACTCAGCGAGTCTTCGACTGCTCCAGCATTGGGAAGCACTAGCCACGGTTTGCGAGTGCTCTCCCAGTCGTGGACACCGGCGCGGGATTCTTTGAGCCTGCTCCTGTCCGGTGCGGCGGGAGAGAGTTATGAACTTTCCGCATGGAATCCGGGCCAGATCCGCTCCGTGGAAGGCGCTGAACTGGAGAAGGGAACTGCTCAGGAAGCGAAGGTCCGTGTGCAACTTCCGGATGCTGCGCCCGGAACCGATCCCCAGGCCACTGTTGTCTTTCATTTTACGGCGCGGTGAGAGCGCTGGCTTTCAAGTCTTGCTTTTGAACATTGCGGAGTGCGATGCGAAATGGAGCGCGCGAAATGTCTCGAAACTTTAGAGCGGTAGCTTTGTTGTTTTCGAGTTTGTGCCTTGCCCTATCTTTTGCCCGGGCGCAGGGACGGGCGGTAGATGCCGAAGGTCATCCGTGGTGGCAACACGCGGTCTTCTATGAGATTTACCCGCGTAGTTTCGCCGACAGTAACGGAGACGGGATCGGCGATCTCAACGGCATCGACTCCAAGCTGGATTATTTGAAGGATCTTGGGGTGGACTCCATCTGGATCTCTCCCTGTTATCCGTCCCCTCAAGTCGATTTCGGCTACGACGTTTCGGATTACGAAAACATCGATCCCATGTACGGAACGCTGAAAGATTTTCAGCATCTGGCACACGATGCCAGGAAGCACGATATCCGCATCATCATGGATTTTGTTCTCAACCATACTTCTCCCCAGCACCAGTGGTTCCTGGATTCGGCGTCATCGCGCACTTCGGCGCATCGCGACTGGTACATCTGGCGTGATGGCAAGGCTCCTGGAGTTCCTCCTAATAATTGGGTCTCCGGCTTCGGTGGTTCGGCTTGGCAGTTCGATCCCAAGACCGGGCAGTACTATTACCACTACTTTGCTATCGGCCAGCCGGACCTGAACTGGCGCAACCCGGCAGTCGAAAAAGCCATGTTCGACGTCACTCGCTTTTGGTACAAGCACGGCGTCTCCGGGTTTCGGCTCGACGCCGTGGATCTTTTATTTGAGGATCCGAATCTTCACGACAACCCAGTGTTGGAGGGCAAGAACGAGTTCGGCGACCCCAACATGCAGAATAAATACAACGACAAATTGCCCGAAGTTCACACTGAATTGAAGAAGTTGCGCAAAGTTGCCGATGAGAATAATGCAGTCTTAATTGGGGAGACCTACACCTCGAATCGAGAAGAACTCAAAGAATATTACGGCGATCATAATGACGAAATCCAGATGCCGATGGATTTTATGTTCTGCACGGTCGATAAGCTTTCCGCGAACGACTTCCGGACGCAAATCGCAAATGCCGAATCCACGGGAGGCTGGCCGGTCTACGTGATTGGCAATCACGATATGCCGCGCTCTTACGTACGCTACGGCGACGGCAAACATAACGATCAGATTGCGAAGCTCATGGCTGGGTTGTATCTGACCCTCCGCGGTACACCGATCATGTATTACGGCGAGGAACTCGGGATGGAGAACAATGATCCGGTGCGCAAAGAGGACGTGAAAGACCCGATTGGCATCGCCGGATGGCCTGCTGAAAAGGGCCGCGACGGTGAACGCACACCCATGCAATGGAATGACTCGCCCAACGCCGGGTTCAGCGTGTCTACTCCATGGCTGCCGGTTCCCGCCAGCTATAAAACTCACAATGTGGCCAGCGAACTCGAAGACCCTGATTCGGTTCTGCAATTTTACAGACACCTGCTGGCCCTCCGGCATCACGAGCGCGCCTTGCTGGATGGAGATTATGTGCCCTTGAATCAGGACAACCCCAACGTCCTCTCCTACCTGCGCCGTTACAAGAATGAAACCGTGCTGGTTGTCCTGAATATGTCGGCGACGCCGCAGCAGCTTAGTTTCAATCTTTCCGAACACGGCTTCTCTTCTGCAAAAGCCACGACTCTGCTGACGACTTCAGCTCTCGCGCCCAGCGGCCAGTTGGATCAGGTCGCCCTGCAGCCGTTCGCGGTTTACATCGCGCGAGTCTCGCAATGAGTAAGTAATGAGTTAGACAACGATCATGAAACCGCTTTCGTCGAAAGAGACTTGGAGCAAGTGCGGCGCGGGAGTCATTGCCCGCAAGGAGTCGCTCCTGCGAGTTCTCGTAGGCGGCCTGCTAATGCTAATGTGCGCCTCGGTCTGGGCGCAGTCTGACGGCGACCGCAGCTCTTTGCTCTCCGGCCTCACCTCACTCCATAACTATGTCCAGAAGCGGGCTTCCAGTTACGACCGCACCGGCGGCAACGACGACTTCCGCAAGATTGCTCCGGGAGATACGCTTACCGTGCTCGATGACTCCGGCCCCGCAATCATTACCCACATCTGGATCGCAATCGCTTCCTCGGAGAAGTATCACCTGAAGAAGCTGGTTCTGCGCATGTATTGGGACGATGAAGCGACCCCGAGCGTGGAGACTCCACTCGGCGATTTCTTCGGCCTCGGCCTGGGCGACTATTTTGTGTTTGAATCGACACCCCTGGCTGTGGCCCCAGATAAAGGGCTGAACTGTTTTTTCCCGATGCCTTTCCGCAAGCGGGCACGGATCACCGTCACCAATGAAGGGAAGGAAGATGTCGACTCGTTTTATTTCAACATCGACTATCAAGCCTTGAATAAGGATCTTCCGGCCGACACCGTGTACTTCCATGCCCAATACCGCCAAGCTACCCCAGCCAAAGGCTGGACCGACCAATTCGAATCGAACGACACGCCAGCCGTAACTGCAAAGAAGAATCTTGATGGAGAAAATAATTACGTCTGGCTCGAGGCTGGCGGACAAGGACACTTCGTGGGCGTGACCATGTCAGTTCTCCAGAATCAGGATGGATGGTGGGGCGAAGGTGACGACATGTTTTTCATCGATGGAGAAAAGCGTCCCTCCATCAACGGCACCGGATCGGAGGATTATTTTCTCGGAGCCTGGGATTTTGGAGACCATCCTTTCTCATATGCTCTATTCGGCGCGCCGGTGAAAGGTTCGGAGTTTGCCGGCAGCCGCTCGTCCGTATATCGATTTCACCTGGATTCACCACTCCCTTTTACTAAGTCTCTCAGAGCGACGATCGAACATGGCCATGCCAATCATCGCTCCGACAACTTCTTTTCGGTCGCTTATTGGTATCAGAAAGAACCGCATGCCGCTTTTCCGAATTTACCCCCAGTCGAGCAGCGCCTTCCGCGCATCTATCCAGTAGGGGGTCCAGGAAATGCCGCAAAGTAGTGTTTCGGACAGGAGTGTTATGCAACTGCTTAAAGTTCTGCTCACGATTAGTTTGTGTTTTTGTGCTTGCCTCGCTGCGGCGCAAAGCGTGCCTGCCCCGCAACAACCCATCGTCGTGGGTTATTTTCCTCAGTGGGGCATCCACAAGGGGTTTTTCGTTAAGAACCTGGTTTCCCCGGACGCGGACCTGATGCTTGATCAAATCAATTACTCGCAGGGACACGTCGTCAACAACCAATGCGCGATTGCGGACCCGGTTGCCGATCTGAATTACACATTCTCTGCGGACAACAGCGTGGATGGCACCGCCGACACTCCTCAGACAGTCCTGCGCGGAAATTTCCATCAGTTGCAAGAGTTGAAGGAAATTTATCCTGAGATCAAAATCGTGATCTCACTTGAAGGTGATGCGAAGTTATTTGCCGAAGCGGCGCAGCCTGCCAATCGTCGTTCCTTTGTTGCCTCCTGCATCCAGAGATTCATCGAAGGCAAGTTTGCCGAAGGGATGGAGGCTTCAGGCTTATTCGACGGCATCGATATTGACTGGGAGTATCCTCTGGAAGCCGACAAGTTCAATTTCGTCGCCTTGCTCGGAGAATTTCGGCGGCAGCTCAATGCCGCAGGCTCGAATCTTCTGCTTACCGTTGCCATGGGCGACGGCCGCATGACCTACCAGCATTTGGATATGGCGGCGGTTGCGTCGTACGTCGATCAGGTCGGGATCATGAACTATGACTACAGCGGGCCTTGGAGCAAGAGGACCGGCCTGCTCGCGCCTCTCTACAGTTCGCCGGGCGATCCGGAAAAAAGTAACGACGTAGATTCCACCATTCGCGGCTATCAGGACGCCGGCGTGCCGGAATCCAAGATGCTGCTCGGACTTCCCTTTTACGCCTACTCCTGGAATCAAGTTTCGCCGGTCAATCACGGATTGTTTCAGCTAGGCGAACCCTCGCGCGTTGACATTCCTTACCACGAGATTCTTGCCATCCAGGAAAAATTCACTGCGTATCGCGATCCCGATTCCCTGGCGCCATGGCTCTTCGATGGACACACGTTCTGGACGTATGACGACGAAATATCCATCACTGCCAAACTCAAATATGCGATGGAGCAGGAATTGCATGGCGTGATGATCTGGGAGCTCAGCGGCGACACCGAGGATGGGAAGTTGCTCCGGACGATTTCCGAACAATTCAAGAATCAAACACGCGAGACCCCTTGAATCGAAGGAGTTACTTCTTGCACAAAATAGCCGTGGCTCTCGAACGGTCTTTTGTATTCATGTTTCTCGTGACCCTGGGCACCGCGCAGACTATCCAGGTCGATATCACTCCGGCTCACGCCACGAATCACTTCCGCCCCAACCAGACTCTCGGCGCTGGGATTGATCGCATCGCCCCTGAGGCCATCGACAGCGGCCTGGCCCAGCCAAATCTGGCGCAAGCCATGGCTTCCGGCTGGCAACCCATCAGCTACCGGAACAACACAGAGTTGTCGATCGAGGCATGGCATTGGAATCCTCAAGGCAGCTGGAGCGAGCCTGGCGAAAAAGGATACTTCACCGGCTCGGCAACTCCCGGCGATCCCATTCGTTATTCCTATGGATATTCGCTGCCGCATCGCGGTTTCACGCGAAATGACGGGACCCCCAATGCTGGCTTTTCCAGGATGACGGACGGCGACGAGAAAACCTATTGGAAGAGTAATCCTTATCTTACGCAGCATTTCACTGGCGGGAGCGATGCCCTGCATCCGCAATGGGTGATCATCGATCTAGCGCAAGTGCAGCAGGTCGACAGCCTCCACATCAGTTGGGCGGAGCCCTACGCCACGAAATTCCTGGTGCAGGAGTGGTTAGGCGAAGATCCCATGCACAGCCCCACTCGGGGAGTGTGGCAGACTTTCCCCCTCGGCGTGATCGAGCACGGCCACGGCGGGTTGCAAGTCCTTCGTCTGAATGCCACAGCTCTTCCTGTCCGCTTCCTGCGCATTCTGATGACGGAGTCTTCCAACACCTGTGGAGACCATCCATCCTCCGACCCTCGTGCCTGCGTTGGCTACGCGATCCGCGAGCTCTATCTCGGAACAACTTCCGCGGACGGCGAATTCCACGACATCATGCGGCACGCCGCCGACCAGGAACAAACCACAACTTATTGTTCTTCAGTAGACCCATGGCACGAAGCTTCCGATCTGGGCACGACCCATCAAGCGCAGGTGGGTTTTGATTTGCTGTATCGCAGCGGCGTCACCCGCGGCCTTCCGGCCATGATCTCAATCGCTTTGGTCTATGACACTCCAGAGAACGCAGTCGCCGAAATCGCGTATCTCAAGAAACAGAACTATCCAATCTCCTACATCGAAATGGGCGAAGAAGCGGACGGACAATACCTGGCTCCAGAAGACTACGGCTCGCTCTACCTGCAGTGGGCAACGGCGTTGCATCGCCTCGATCCCACTCTGAAGCTAGGCGGCCCTTCGTACCAGGGCACGGGCCAAGATGTGGAAACATGGCCGGATGCGAGCGGCAAAGTTTCGTGGACGCAGCGGTTCGTCGACTATCTCAAACAGCACGGTCGCATGAGCGATCTCGCATTTTTCTCGTTCGAGCACTATCCCTACGAGGGCTGCAGGATACCCTGGGGCAGCCTGTATGACGAGCCCCAGCTCATAAGCCACATCATGCAAGTGTGGCGCGACCACGGAATCCCCGCGGATCTCCCCATGTTCATTACTGAGGGGAATCTATCCGCGTCCGCGAGCGAAACCTTCATGGACATCTTCTCCGGTCTCTGGCTCGCCGATTACGTTGGCTCATTCCTGACCGCGGGCGGAAACGGAGTCTACTTCTTCCACTACCTGCTTTTGCAGATGGAGCACGGCTGCAACGATTCGCCCGGAACCTTCGGGATGCTGACCGTCGACGCGCAATACAAGATTGAACAGCCTCTGCCCGAGTTCTTCGCATCGCAGCTCATTAATCTGGAGTGGGTCGCGCCGGGTGGAGATCTGCACGAAGCATTTCCCGCCAGGAGCGACGTCGACGATGGTGCAGGCCACGCGGTGGTCACGGTTTATGCTGTGAAACGTCCGGACGGTCAGTGGTCTCTGCTCGTGGTGAATCACGACCAGCAGAATGTTCACCGCGTGAAGATTGCGTTTGCAGACCAAGCCACCGGAAAGAGCGATTCATTCGGTGGGAGCGTCGAGATCTCCACCTTCGGAAAAGGTCAATATCAGTGGCACCCCGGACACACGCGATATGTGGGCCACGCCGAATATCCGGCCGAACCTTCGGTTACTGCTGAGACCTTTGGCATGGCCGATCCCGATGGGCCGATTCTCCACACCACGCAGAATGTCAGCGCAGAAACGGCTTACGAATTACCCGCGGCATCGGTAGTGGTTATTCGAGGCAACATTCACGCGCGGTGACCGGGTCGGTCAAATTCATAGTTGTGTGGCGGTATCAGTCTTGTACACGAATGCACTTATGAAACCGGCAATAACTTTACTTGGCGTTACGATCTTACTGACTGTTTCCAGCCTCGCTTCCGCCCAGGACACGAATTTTGAACCCGAGCGGCAGCAGATTCCCGCTCCCGAGTGTCTACACACGAAAGACGTGTGGGACGCGGGATCAAAACCCTGCAGCCAGGAAGACCATGACGCGTGGCTCGCCGACATCCGGCATTGGCGCAGTGAGCACTTGATTCGCGTTGGCTACGATGGATCGCGCTACGATCTGCCGGCGCTCAAATGGACGCAGTCCAGTTTCTTTCAGCCGCAGATGATGGTGCAGGATCGGTATTTCTATGACCCGGTCACGCGCCGCTACACGGTTGATCGCTATCTCGATGATCTGGAAAAGCGCTATGGCGGCATCGACGCGGTGCTGATCTGGCCGACTTATCCGAACATGGGCATCGACGACCGGAATCAGCACGACATGATTCGCAGCATGCCGGGAGGAGCGGCGGGAGTGCGGCAGATGATCGGAAACTTTCACAAACGCGGCGTGCGCGTTCTTTTTCCCATGATGATGTGGGACCAGGGTACGCGCAATCCAGGCAAGCCGTGGCCGCAGGCGATTGCCGAGCTGATGGCGGACCTCGCAGCCGACGGCATCAACGGCGATACTCAGGACGGAGTGCCGCTCGCATTTTCAGTCGCTGCCGATAAAGTTGGACATCCGCTGGCGTTTGAACCGGAGGATGGTCCATCCGATGAAGCCCTGGCGTGGAATGTCATGACTTGGGGCCAATACACCTTTCCTTTTGCTCCTCTCGTCGACAAGTACAAGTGGCTGGAACCGCGCCACATGGTGAACATTTCCGATCGCTGGAATCGCGACAAGACTAACGACCTGCAATTTGCTTTCTTCAACGGCGTGGGTTGGGAGAGCTGGGAAAACATTTGGGGAATCTGGAACGGAATTACGCCGCGTGATGCTGAAGCGACTCGTCGCGTCGCTGCCATCGAGCGCGCCGTCGCTCCATTTCTAAGTAGCACCGAATGGGAGCCCCTCGCGCCGATGTTGCGTTTCGGAGTCTTTGCCAGCCGCTGGCCCTTGGATCACCAGACTGTCTGGACCATCGTGAATCGCAACGAATATGACGTAGAAGGTCAGGAGATCGAACTCCAACCGGAAGAGGGCATGCGCTATTTCGATCTTTACCATGGGACTGAACTCAAGCCTGAACCCAATTCTTTGGGCAAGACCGTGCTGAGTTTCACCGTCGAAGCGCATGGCTACGGAGCGTTGCTGGCTACAAGAGCGGCTCCGAACGCGGATATCCAGACCCTCATGTCAAAGATGAAAGAAATGACCGCCAAACCTTTGGCGAGCTATTCGCATGAGTGGAAAGTATTACCGCAGCAGATCGTACCGATCGCTGCGACTAAGCTGCCCGCATCATCGCCGGCCGGCATGATAAAGATTCCCGCCGGGGAGTTTCTCTTCAAGGTGCAGGGAATTGAGATCGAAGGATCGAACGACAGTGGCGTGGACGTGCAATATCCTGGGGAAGATTCTCCACGGCGTTTCCACGAACACCCCATGCCCGTGAAGTCATTCTGGATCGATACCTATCCCGTCACGAACGCACAATTCAAGAAGTTCCTGGACAGCACTCACTACCATCCGCAAGATGACTTGAACTTTCTGCGTGATTGGAAGGGTGGAAGCTTTCCCGCCGGTTGGGACAACAAACCTGTGACCTGGGTCTCTTTAGAAGACGCACGAGCCTATGCGGCATGGGCCGGCAAGCGTCTGCCGCATGAATGGGAGTGGCAGTACGCGGCGCAAGGCAGTGATGGACGCACCTATCCCTGGGGAAATGACTGGAATGCAAGCGCGGTCCCTGTGCCCGACAAAAGCCGCACCATGCGCGGACCGGACGCGGTGGACGCGCATCCGCAAGGGAAGAGTCCTTTCGGCGTGATGGACCTGGTCGGCAACGTGTGGCAATGGACCGAAGAGTTCACGGACGATCACACGCGCGGAGCGATCCTTCGCGGAGGCGAATACTATCAACCCCAGGGCTCAATGTGGTATTTCCCTCAGACCTACAAGCTCAGCGAACACGGCAAGCTCCTGCTCACGGCCCCGAGCCTCGATCGCTCTGGTGGAATTGGTTTCCGTTGCGTTCAGGATGCGGAGTAGGCCGGCGCTCACTGCGGATCGCGGGACAGTTCAGGATTCGGCAGCGCCCCTTGTTCCAGCGCCAGCCTTCCCCTCTCACGGGCCTCGGCAAACAGGCGTGTGTAGGTTTGGAGTTCCGCCTTCGCTTCTTGCGCCCGTCCCATGTGCTGCAGCACCTGTGCGCGCACGAAGTGGATTCGGTAGCTGGTCGGATCAAGCTTGGCGGCGGCGTTGATTTCGGTCAGAGCCGCCGCGTGCTTTTTCTCCCGGTCATACACCTGAGCCAGTTCCAGATGGGCGCTGGTCATCTTGGGGTCAAGCCGCACAGCCTGGAGCAGTACCGGTTCGGCTTTCTGATCTTCTTGCTGCAGGTAGTAGACCAGCCCCAGCTGGTCATAGCTGTAAACTACCGCGGGCTCGACCGCAATATCTGCGAGGAACTCCGCCTGCGCGTGTTCCAGGTCCTGCTTCCTCAAATACGCAAAGCCCAGATTGAAGTGGACGAAGGGCAAGTTCGGGTTCGCCTGAGCCGCCAGATTCAGTTCGGAGATGGCTTCATCGTACTTTTCGTGGTTAATGTAGGCCTTGCCCATGAAGAGGTGGACTTCCGGAGAGTCCTTGCCCGCTTCCAGCAATCGGCCCAGTGCCCGCTGTTCCAGTTCCGGTTGCTTCGCCTCGCCGGCAGCAATTCCCAAAGCGTACAAATAGTTCAGTTGATCCGATGCCTGCGGCCAGAGCGGCTCCAACGTGGCCACCGCGTCGGCATAACGCGCCACAAACAGGTAGCACAAGCCGAGCAGGTAGCGTGCCTGCATCGAACCGGGCACGTCGCGGACTACGCTTTTGAACGGCGCAATGGCGGAACGATAATCGCCTTCCCGGTAATAGGCGAGCCCGATGTTCAAGCGGATGCCGGGAACCTCGGGCGCCAGACCTTCGGCCCGGCGCAGCATTGCAAGCGCCGGATGCCACTGCTTGCGCCGCATCTCGATCACGCCCAGATTCGCGTAGGCTCCGGCAGCCTGGGAATTCACCGCAAGCACCGCGCGAAATGAGCGTTCAGCGCTGGCGAGGTCTCCATTCCTGAGCGCCGCTTCCCCCGCTTCGAAAAGTTCCTGTTGCTTGGCGTCCAAGGGCCGATCAGACCGTCGTGTTTGCGGCGCATCGGAATGAAGTTGCTGGGAAGATGTCGCAGGCAAAGCCTGTCCCGCAAGCGCAACGGGTATCAAGAGAACGAGCAGAACAAGGAATCTACGAACCATGGTTGCAACGCTTGCCGGGCGCTCCAGAGCGCACGCAGCATTTTACGCCTTCCCTCAAGGTGCACTCTTCCGCGAGTTTGGCGTCGTAGCGATCAAAGAGTCGAGCTCAGTATGCCACGAGAAATCCGAGGCAGCGCTCGCGGTAAAGATCTTCGTCAATGCGCAATGGAACCGTTTCGAGGGCAGTCACTCTTCCGACCAGGAGGCGTAAGAAAAGATCGGCGTAGCGCTTCCTTCCTTCGCCGACTTAGACCGCCACAAGCGTCTTTCGGCCGATTTTCTTCTTGACAATCAGCTGTGCGCAGCCGGATATTGGAACGTTTCAATGCAACGTTTCAGTACGCCGACTAGAGGTTTTCTTTACCTGACCGCGCAGATCGGCATAACGAGACGTTTCAGTGTGGGAGCAGTCCCTCCGGGGGATTAAACCGATGGAAAGGGCATTGCTCCGAGAGAGAGTCTTCTTCGACCGGACGTCAGGAATCACCAGTCCTATCGCTCCATTCGGATCCAGGAGGCGCAACGTGAATCTAACCGCTCTCATCCTTCGGCAAAGCTGTCGGCGCATATTTCAAACTGTGACTGTCGCCGTTATCGTCCTATTGCCGCTGGCACTGTTCGGTCAAGGCTACTTCGGAACTGTGAGCGGCGTTCTGACGGACCCGTCCGCGGCTGTGATCCAGGGGGCAAAAGTCACTCTTGCCGACGAGCAGAAAGGATATCGGTTTACCATCACGTCGGACAACGAAGGGCGGTACTTGTTCGCTTCGATCCCACCAGGCTTGTACTCCGTGTCGGCGGAAATCGCGGGCTTTGAGAAAACCGTACGCACCCACATTAAACTGAACGTCAGTGAGAACGCGACCGCCAATCTGACCTTGAAGATTGCCGGTGCGACCCAAAGAGTTGAAGTTAACGCCCAGACCCAAACCATCGCCACCGAAGATGCCGTGACCGGCCAGGTTGTCGACCGCAGGGCCATCAACGATCTGCCTCTGGTCGACCGCAACGTGTTCGATCTGACCTATCTGGCGGCGGGCGTCACCGATGTGGATGATCAGTGCCCCAATTGCGGCGGGACGAACTTTGTTTCCAACGGCAGCCGCGGGGCGAGCGCCGACATTCTGATGGATGGCGCTTCCATCACCAACTTCGAGCCCAACGGCGGCGTCACTCAAACCGTGTACCAGCCTTCGTCGGAAGCGGTGGAAGAATTTAAGGTGCAGCAGACCAATTTCAGCGCGGAGTACGGCTTTTCCGGCGCCTCGGTCATCAACATGATCACGCGCTCGGGCACGAACACGTTTCATGGCAGCGCCTACGATTTCATCCGCAACACGATCACGGACGCGAACAACTGGTTCAACGATCAGGCCGGCATTCCGATTCCGCCGGTTCACCGGCACAACTTTGGCGGCACCATTGGCGGCCCTCTCCTCAAGAACAAGACCTTCTTTTTCTTTGATTGGGATGGAACTCTGCAGAGCGGCATGGGCACCTACGTGGCGGGTGTGCCCAGCGCAGCCATGCGCACCGGTGATTTTAGCGAGGTGTGCACCTCCCAGGGCGGATCGTTCAATTCCTCTGGCATGTGTACGGATGGATCGGGGAATCCGTTGATCGCCGGGCAGCTTTATGATCCCTATTCGGGTGTCTATAACGCCGGCGACGGGGGTCCGGTTCGTAGCACTTTCATTCCCAACAACAGAGTTGACCTTTACAGCAGCCCGGGCAATCCGAATCTTCCCGGGAACCTTCAACCACTGGCTGGTCCAGGCAATCTGATCGATCCTGTGGCTCAGAACGTGATGAATTTGTTCCCTCTGCCCACGCCCAATCTCCCAAATTCCTCCATCTACAATAACTGGATCGCCTCGGGAGCGACTCCCAGCAATAACCAGCAGTTCGATATCAGGATTGACCATCGCTTCAGTCAAAAGAACCTGTTGAGCGCCAAGTACTCCCAGGACTGGAATTCCGTCACTCCCTTCAACTGCTTCAAGACCTTCATCGATCCTTGCGGCAGCGGACAGAACAAAGGCTCAGCACACCTGTTCGCGATCAACGATACCTACACCTTCAACCCCACCTTGCTGCTGACCACCACCTTCGGGATCACCCGCGGCGCCACGCGTATTAGCGCCTACAATTCGAGTCAGAACTCCAACCCACTCAGCACGCTGGGTTTTCCATCCTACTTAGGATCGAATGGTTTCAACGGGGTTCCCGCCATGTTCATCAACGATTATTTCGCGGCGGGCTTCCCCAACGCGGGAAACGATCCGTATGGCAATTACAAGCAAGGGCAGGTCACCGGTCAGTTCAGCGAGTTGCTGAGTAAGATCCACGGTCCGCATGAACTGAAATTCGGATTCGAGGCCCGGCTGCACCAACAGAATTACATCCAAACGAATGCCCCACTGGGATACTTCCAGTTCAACAACTCGGGCAGCTCGTTGTGTCCCTTTGTGGATCATCTTGCGGATTGCGGCGGAGATTCCATGGCCAGTTTTCTCATGGGCCAGCTGAGCGGAGGCGGGAGTAGCTTCTACGAAATCCAGTTCCAGCCCGCGACTGAAAATTATCAATACGCCACTTTCGCTCAGGACAACTGGAAGGTGACTCCCAAGCTGACCTTGAACCTCGGGTTGCGCTACGACGTATCGCTGCCGCGTACCGACCGCTTCAACCACCAGAACTGGTTCGATCCCAGCGCAGTAAGCCCATTGAATGGCGGCTCGATCAGCTACTCCGATCCGCTCACCGGCAACCCTGTGACGCGGCCACTGCTGGGCGGCGAGGTCTTTGCCAACTCGCACGAGCGTACCAATTATGTGACCGACTGGAAGGACTTCCAGCCACGGCTCGGCTTGGCCTTCCAGTTCGCTCCAAAAATGGTGTTGCGCGGCGGTTATGGAATCTACTACGGTCAGTCACGCTCGGGCGCCAGCGGAGTTGTGCCCTACGGCGGCCAAGGTTTCGACGAATACACCAGTGTGATTTCCACCTACCATAACGATGGCGCCACACCTTATCTGCACCTGAGCAACCCGTTTCCCAACGGATTAAACCAGCCCGCTGGTAGCTCTTTGGGCTTGTTGAACGATGTCGGCTATGGCGCCAATGGTCCGCTCCGCACCGCCGCCGCCAACCTGACTCCCTACGAAGAAAGCTGGAGCTTGGGGGTCGAGCGCCAAATGCCCTGGAACGTGGTTTTGGATGCCGAATATATCGGAAAGAAAGGAACCCACCTGCCTTTCAGCGGCGCCAATTCCCTCGACATCCTTGGGCCGCAAGTCGAAAGCTACAACGCGAATCAGATCAACGCTCTCAATACCTACGTGACCAATCCTTTCTCTTCGCTGAATGGTGGGCCGATCAGCGACCCGAACAGCACCCTATCGAGCGCGCAGGTCCAGGGCGTTCAACTGGAGCTTCCCTACCCTCAATTCACCGGAGTGACCACGGACGTCCAGATGATTGGAAGTTCGATCTATCACGGATTGCAGCTCAGCGCAGCCAAGCACTTCAGCAACGGCCTGGAGTTTCTGGTCAACTACACCTGGTCGAAGTCGATCGACGACTCCTCGGTCGGGGACGACAACGTAACCTGGCTGGGAAGTTTCACCAGCCTGCAGGATCCCAACAAGCCGCAGATGGAGCGCAGCCTGTCGACCTTCGACATACCCTCCGTGCTGAAATTCAGCTACAGCTACGATCTGCCGTTCGGACGCGGCAAGGCCCTGCTCGGCAATATACCGCGCGTGCTCAACGCCGTTATCGGCGGTTGGAGGACCAACGGCATTTGGCAGATTGCGGACGGAAGGCCCCTGCCCATCACGGTTTCCAATGGTGGAACGCCCCTGCCCACGTATGGCTCGCAGCGGCCGAACCTCGTCGGCACGCCGAAACGCAACTATGGTCCCGACTGGCAGAACAGCTTTTTCGCCAATCCTGAGGTCTTCCAAATGCCGGCGCCGTTCACGCTCGGCAATATGCAGCGGACGATTGCAACCGTGCGATCACCGCTCATGTTCACCAGCGATCTGTCGGTGAACAAGCTGTTCCCGTTGTCGAGCGCGCATGAGGGCCTAAACCTGGAGTTGCGCATCGAGGCCCAGAACGCCTTCAATCATCCGCTCTTTAGTATGGGCTCGCCTGGCCCTTACGGCAGCAGTACTCTGAATGTCGGCGATCCCAGCTTCGGAGTGATCAGCAGCATGTCGCCAATCGGGCCGCGGCAGGTTCAATTGGCCCTGAAGGTCAACTTCTAAGCGTTGGCCGAATTCTTACGGGAACCGCAATTCGGGGCGAAGTTCATCTTCTGTTGGTGGGCTAACGCTCTAGCCAGGCGAAGGAAAGCGTCGAGAATTTCTTTGCCCAAGCTCGGAATCGACAAGCCGATGGCACCCACTCCCCTGCGCCAATCCGAGTCTTCTGCATTGCAGCGAACCAGACGATTCGTGACCATTGTGTGTCTGCTTGCGGTCGTCGCCGTTGCATCGCCGCTGCCAAACGCCCTTGGCAGTCAGAATCAAAGCCCAGACCAGACCAAAGACCAAGCGAAAGGCCAAGCTAAAGATCAGGCCCCGCACACCCTCGAACTCTCTCGCGCGGATTATCTCGACCGCGTCCAAGCTATCTGGACGGCGCAGATGATTGCGCAATTCACCGGTCTCCGCTTCGAACACCAGGTCGCTTCTGCCGTTCCCGTCACTCCCATGAGTCACCTGCCCGGCTACGCTCCGGTGGATGACGACTATTACTACGAAATGGTGGCCGTACGCGCCTTCGAAAAGTACGGACCCGAGCTCACGGTCGAGCAACTGGGCCAGCAGTGGCTCGAAAACAACGCAGGTTCCTGGGGATCGAGCGAGCAGGCGCTGCTCCTGCTCAAGCGCGGAATCAAGCCTCCCGACACCGGCCACCCCCGCTACAACAAACTATGGTGGACCATTGGGCCGCAATTCAGCAGCGACCTCTATGGCGCTCTTGCGCCCGGCATGCCCAATGTGGCCGGCGGACTGGCGCGGCGGCTCGGCCACATCAACGGTTATGCCGAAGGAACCGATGGCGGCGTATTCATCGCCGGAATGATCAGCATCGCATTTGCCGAACACGACACGCATGAGATCGTCCGCCAAGCCGCCACGCTCATCGACCCGCAATCGCCCTACCGTCAATCGCTCGACATGGTGATCTCCATGGCCGAAAAAGGCTTTGGACCGGAACAAATCTGTCGCGCTCTGGACCAGCGCTGGGGAATCGAATATCCCGCCACCAACAACGCCGTTCTGAACGGCGGATTCGTAGCCGTCGCTGTCTGGTTCGGTGAGGGAGACTTTCAGAAGACGCTGCAGCTTGCCGTGCACGCGGCCGATTTCGCCGATTCCGACTGCAACGCGGCCAATTCCGCCTCCGTGGTTGCGGCCATGCACGGCATGAAGGCGCTTCCCGCGGAACAGGTCGCCGAACTTCACGACCGGATTTTCGGTTCCCGCATGGGTCCGTTGCATCTGACTCCGCCGGTGGACGAAAGCATTTCCGCCCTCGCTCGCCGCACCGCGGCCGTCGGGGAAGCCATCCTGCTCTCCCACGGCGCCACTTTGGATTTGGATTTGGATAAAGACACTCTTCGTATCCCCGTGCAGGAGCCGATCACTCAGCCCGCCGAGCTCTTCAAACTGGCCGACCTCATGCGCTACTGGAATCCAGAATGGACCCTCGAGCGCGCCGGATTTGGGGGCGCCGGCGGCGGCTTGGAAGGCATTCGCGGCATAACGTTCCTCGAGGGAGACGTGCTCGCCACTTATCCGCGTGACGAAGTTCGCGGAACGCTCTTGCGCCGCTCGGTGAGATTAAGCCAACATCCCCGGCTGATTTTCCGGGCGGGAGTTGATCCGGGCCGAGCTTGGCAATTGCAGGTGTACGTGAACGACGAGAAAATCCTGGATACGGTTTTGCTCGGATCGTCTTCGCTCGGAGCGTCCTCGCTCGGATCGTCGCAGCAACGCCTCTGGAAAACGTTCCGCCTTAATCTATCGAGGTACGCGCGACAGGATGTCGTCCTGCGCCTGTACCAGCGAGTCCTGATTCCCCACCGCGAAGCTGGAAATGCCTACTGGCGCGACCTCGCCCTTGAGTAAACTTTTCCCCCGCCCTAAAGTCCCCGCGCGTCCTGCCGATGTATGAAAAAGCGAACGCAAGTAGGAAGCAGTAAGCGGTAAGCGTTTCTGCGATTGGAGATGAGTACAGTCTCATGTCTATACGTGCTCTCATCGTCGACGACTCCTCGGTCATGCGTAAGATCGTGGACCGCTCCCTGCGCCAGGCAGGCATCGAAATATCTCAGACCTTCGAGGCTGGGAACGGAGCCGAGGCGCTGACCGTTCTCCAGGATACCCGGGTCGATCTCATTCTCTGCGACATCAATATGCCGGTCATGGACGGGCTGGAGTTCATCAAACAGCTTCCGACAGTCGAGAACGCCAAAGGCGTGCCCGTTGTCATGATCACAACCGAGGGCAGCGAAGCCCACGTGGTGCAAGCTCTGGCCTGTGGCGCTCGCGGTTACATTCGCAAGCCGTTCACCGCGGATCAGGTGAAAGAGCACG
>Ga0302320_10004715_pt1 | contig 30865 bp, 25 predicted proteins | sample Bog_T0_3_FD_202130 | JGI IMG/M metagenome (GOLD analysis project Ga0302320, IMG submission 202130) | Peat permafrost microbial communities from Stordalen Mire near Abisko, Sweden - Bog_T0_3 | ecosystem: Environmental > Terrestrial > Soil > Wetlands > Peat | place: Sweden: Abisko, Stordalen Mire... | reverse complement strand
ATGGCCATCAACGCCATGCAGAAGGAAGGCTCAAAAGGCTCGCTGCGCGGCAAGTTCAAACGAGCAGGCTGGGACGACGACTTCCTCTACCGGCTCTTGGAGATGTTTTGAAATGCGATTGCCCTGCCACCCAAGCTTACTCTTGTAGCCAAGCGACAATGTTACATGGTATGCTTGATGTCAATTTCTGGAATGCAGTTTCGGTGGGCAAAGGGCATTGGAGCCAGTGGTGAGGCTGCTGCAGCGACTAATGGCCGCCAGGCGGGGAAGGAGAAGCTCCCCGCGATGGATAGGCGGATATATGTCCAGGCCAATGCATGAGTTCTATTTGCCTCTGGCTCCTCCGGGAGCCAGAGGCAAATAGACTTCAACTCAACAGCCCTTGCCATTCACAGGGAGTTCGGAATTACCGAAGACCCTGGAAATCTCCAACCAGGCAACCACGCAAAGAGGAGGAGTTATGGCGAAAGTTGTACTTATTGGTTTTTTTGTTTTTCAGGCGATTTTCTCTTTCTGCATAAGGAGCGCGGCACAAGAGAACGATCAAATGGCCGCACCCTCAGCGCTTTCATCGTTCGTTGGATCATCTCCACAAAAGGCAACTCCGAGCCAGCCGCATGCCATCGAAAATACCATCACCATAGCGTCCGACGATCGCGATGGCTTGGCCGTTGCCCCCCAATTGCAATTGCCGACAGTCCCAATCCCGCTGACAAACGCAACCAGCTATATTATGGATGGGGCTGCAGTCGGGATTAGCCCGGGTCAAGAAACGATTTATAACATGCGGATTAAGTCGAATCAAACTTCGCTGGCAGACTATTTGCGGATAGCCTATAGCTTCAATTTGGCCGACCAGAGATTCAAACCGACTCAAATCGTCAAGTTCGTGAATATTGGCACCTGCAATCCCCCGTATTTTGTCACAAATGTACCTCCCAATATCACTATGACTTACGGGAGCAATAAGTTAAGCATGGGGAAAAACTACTCAATGACCACCACAACATCCAGCGTCTTCACTATGAATCTCGTCGCCGCGGATGTAATCTCGTTTCTTTTTGAGAATCAGACCGATGACTACCGGTTTACGGTTGTCGACCCCTACGGGGAGGCAGTTATCGATGAGACTTTTCAGGAGAATACGGGAGTGATCACCCAGCCGATACCTATCCTTGCGAACGGACAGTACAAGATCATGGTTCGCCCGCTCAATAGTAGCTCGCTTTCTTTTTCGATGACTTTTCTCAATGCAAATCGTCAGGCCCTTCAATCGCTCTCGAACGGATCGTACATAAACGATTCGTTTTATAGTGACCTGCAGGACTATGCAAAATACGCAATTAAACTTGCCAAGGGGAAAGTTCTCGGGATCACGCAACCATCCGATTCTCACATTCAATTTACATTGATGAATAGCAACGGCGGCATAGTTGCGGCCCCAACTGGCTTGCCGCTGTTGTATGTTACTCCTACCTCCGGAACTTATTACTTGTTCATCGATAATAACTACGGATGGGGCGGAACCTATAGCGGCACTGTAACGATCAACTAGGCATCCCGGCTTGCAACCGGTCGCGATGGCGGTTGCACCGGCCCAACCAGCGAATCTGGGCCGCGCCCCCTGAGGGGCGCGGCCCAATCTCAGCCGGGAGAGAATCTACTCCTCGACGATAGCCAGGTCCCAAGGCGCGAGGGTTAAAGTTGCGCCCTTGGCCACGGCCTTCCCGTCGAGGAGATTTGTTCCCGCACCGTAGGCGTAGGTGGCCTGCGCCTCGGCGCCGGTGTAGTTGAAGAAGTAATGAAGGGTCTTTCCCATTTTGTTGACACCGTGGGAGATATGCACGCCGGCCGGCGCCTGCTGGTCGGGGCCCGTCAGTCCAAGCAGGTCCAGCTCCTGGCGCAGCAGGGCTGACTGCAGTTCCTGGCTCACGTACGTGCCTTCATATAGCAGTGTGCCTTTGCCGAACTCGTTACGGGTGATGGCCGGCCATTTTCCGAAGAACGGGTGGTCGTAATACGCCAATGCTTTGGCGTGTTCCGGCATGAGGAACTCGGCCCAATACGAAACCTGATTCGCGGTGGGGTTGCCGTCGCCGACCTGGTAGGGATCGCCTTTGAGGGCGAGCGGATGTTCGAGATTGGAAAACTCCTGGTAGCTGAAGCCGGCTGCCTCACGGAGCGGGCCGGGCGCGCGCACCCAGCGGACGGCCGAGTTTTCATTGGCGAATCCGCTCTTGAAGGTCATGACAACATGGCCGCCATTCTTCACGTAATCGGAGATTCGCTGGAGCAGCGCGTCGTCTGCGATGTAGAGCGCGGGGACGATGAGCAGCTTGTAGGCGGAGAAATCGACGGTGGTGGAAAAGACGAAATCCGAACCAATGTTGAGGTGGTAGAGCGAGCGGTGGATCTGCTGCACCAGCGAGTCGTAACCCGCGGTGGGCTGGCCCGGCGCCCAGGGCATGGACGCATTCGAGGTGAAGGGCATGAAGCCGATGGCGTTGGCCGAGTCGCGGGACCAGAGAATCGCCACCTGATTGTGGATCTGAAGCCCGACGAGATGAGGGCCGATTTTTTCCAACTCATGCGCGGTGCGGGCCACTTCGGAATAAGCGCGGTTGGGCTCCAGATCGTGCGAGAGCACGCCTTTCCAATACGTCTCCTGGTTGGCGGCGATCGAGGCCCAGTGCCAGTACTCGACCATGTTGGCGCCGTTGGAGAGGTGGGTGTAGACGTCCTCGCGCATCTGGCCGTCGTAAGGCGGGAACTGGAAGGCGGAACTCCAGTCGGTGGATTGCGCGTTGGTTTCGGTGACCAGGAAGTTGCCGTGTTTGAGCGAGCGGGTGAAGTCTGCCTGAATGGATTGCGTGGCGCCGTCGAAGTGATCCTGCGTGCCGTGATAGATGTTGTCGGCGGGAATGTCGAGGGCTTCCGCGACGGCTTCTTCATTGACGTCGTGGCGCATCATGCCGCCGTAATCGGTGGTGACGAACTGGCTCGCGGCGGCGCACTCGCGGACGAGCGCGGCCTGCCAGCGGAGAAAATCGGTGACGCGCATCTGGCTCCAGCGCGACCACTCCAACTTGTATCCGGTGCTTTGCGCGCCGTCGCGGGTGGGCAGGTCTTCCCAGGTGTGCAGGTTCTGGCCCCAGTAGTTGAGGAACCATGCTTTGCTGAGCGCTTCAGGCGTGCCGAACTTTTTTTCGAGGTAATGCTGGAAGGCGATGAAGACGTCGGGGTTAGCGGCATCGTAGCTTGAGGTTTCGTTGTCGAGTTGCCAGCCGATGACGGTGGGGTTGTCTTTGTAGTGGGCGACGATGTGGCGAATGAGGCGCTCGGCATAGAAGCGGTAGGCAGGCGAATCGGTGTCCATGTTCTGCCTCATGCCGTAGGTGGAGTCGATGCCGGGACCGCCGAAGCGGTCGCCGTTCATGCGGCGGGCCAGGATTTCAGGGTGCTGATGCGCCATCCACGCGGGGACGCTGTACGTGGGCGTGCCCAGGATGACCTTGATGCCGGCCTTACCCATCGCGTCCACCACGCGGTCCATCCAGGCGTAGTCAAAGCGGCCGTCTTCGGGCTCCCACAGGCTCCAAGTGGATTCGCCCATGCGCACCACGTTGAGTCCTGCGGCCTTCATCAGGGCTACGTCTTTGTCGAGGCGCTCTGCCTGGGCGGTGGGTGTGTCCTGGGGCATGTATTCGTTGTAGTAAGCCGCGCCGTAGAGGACGGTGGGGAAGTCGAGCGCTGGAGCCGCCTGTGGACTGTGGCCGGTTTGCTGGGCAGTCAGGCAGACGCCGGCGAAGAGAATGATAGTTGGCAGCGGTACAAGAAAGCATTTGCGCAGAAGCCGCATGGTTTACCTCTCCGGTTCGAAAGGCAAGTTTAAATCAACGGGGCTGACGGAGAAACCGGTCGATCCAGTGATTGAGAGAACACACAACCCGGTTGGTACGGTTCAGTCTTGATTGCGACGGGCACGCGGCGTGGCCTGCGAATCGGAAATGCTCCGTGGATTGCCTGAGACTCTCTGGTATTCCTCGAAGGTGATGAGGACATGCGTGAGCCGGCCGCGACTTGTGATGAACACAGGCCCGTCTTTGGTTGCTCTTCTCGCGCGAAACGGGCTCCTGGCTAACTCTCGGCTGGATATGGAGGTGACGGCCATGACTTCCTCACTTTTGGATGCACATCCACATTATCGGCTGGATATCGGCTTCTCAAGTTGCAGCAGCACGATTTCCGGATGGGTGCCGACGCGCATGGGCGGGCCCCAGGTTCCGGCGCCGCTGGAGGTGTAGACCTGGAGGCCGCCGAATTGCTGCAAACCATAGGTGAATTTGCCGAAGATGCGGCGCGTGAACCAGGTGAAGGGGAAGATCTGGCCGCCGTGGGTGTGGCCGGAGAGTTGAAGGCCGATGCCGGCCTGCTCGACGATGGGCAATCGGTTGGGGACGTGGTTCAGAAGGATGCTGGCCTGCGCTGGGTCCAGGTGCAGGCTTTCCAGAGTGGCGCGCAGGCGCATGGGATAGGTTGAATCGCCGTAAGGCACGCCCAGGATCTGCAGGCCATCGACGATGACCTTCTCGTTGGTGAGCGCGCGGATGCCGGTGCCGGCGAGAACTTCGGCGTAGTGATCGGCGCCGCCAAACTCGTCGTGATTGCCGGTGGAAAAGTAGAGACCATGGGGCGCTTCGAGTTCGCGCAACGGGGCGGCGAGCCGATGAGCGTTGGCCTTGGTGCCGTCGAACAGGTCGCCGGGAAGGAAGACGATGTCGGGGCGCAACGCGGCGGCCATCCGCACCACGCGGCGGCAGAAGCGTACGCCGTTGATGTGGCCGAGATGCAGATCGCTGAGCACGAGAGCGGTGCGGCCACGCCAGCTTTCAGGCAGGCCGGGCAGCTTGACGGGGATGCGGCGGACGCGAATCCACCGGGCATTGATGAGGCCGTAGAGAATCGCGGCGAGTGCCAGGCTGAAGAGTGCGATACCGATCAGCGGGCGGTTGGGCGCGGAGCCGGCCATCCAGAAGCCGAAGCTGGTGAGCCAGCAGAGGCAGGCCGCCCAAAAAAAGAAATTCAGCATTCCCAGCCACACGGCCGCCAATTTGTAGAGCAGGGTGACGGGCAAGTTGGAGAAGTAGAAGCCGAGCAGCGCGGCGGCGATGAAGCTCAGCGACAAGGCTGCGAGCGCGATCCGCAGCGCCAGGGTGGCCGCGGGGCCGAGAGGAACGCAGAAGGCGATCCATGTGCGATAGAGAAACCAGTGGGCGAGCGACAGAAGAGTTTGCATCAGGACGATGCCCACCACGGGCCATGCTTTCAATCCGGATCTCCTTCACTCAATTCTTGCATGGGGAAGGAGGCGAAGGCACGACAGTGGGCCGGCTCGCGACCCATGAAACAATCAATTCATGAGCGGGATGGCAGACAATGCGCTGGGGATCTATGTCTCCATTCCCTTCTGCCGGTCGAAGTGCACGTATTGCAACTTTGCCTCGGGCGTCTATCCGGCCAGTGAGCATGAGCGCTACGTGGCGCGGATCGTGGAAGACATGGCCGCGGCTCCAGCCTGGGCGGCGCGGATGGGCGTGGAGTTGCCGCGGCGGGTGGATACGGTCTACCTGGGCGGCGGGACACCGAGTTTGCTTGCGCCGGAACTGATCGAGCGGCTGTTTGCCGCGCTGCGCGCGCAGTTCGATTTCGAGCCGGACGCCGAGATCACCGTGGAGTGCGCGCCGGGCCAGATAGCCGATGGCACGCTGGCCGCGCTGGCCGCGGCGGGCGTGAATCGCGTGAGCCTGGGCGCGCAATCGTTTATTGACCGCGAGGCGGCGGTGAGCGGGCGGCTGCACAACCGCAAGACGGTCTTCGAGGATGTGCGGCGGCTGCGCGCCGCGGGGATCTCGAACCTGAACGTTGACCTGATCGCCGGCCTGGCCGGACAGAGCTTCGCTTCGTGGACGGAGTCGTTGGCGGCGCTTGTTGAGTGCGGCGTTCCCCATGCCAGCGTTTACATGCTGGAGGTGGACGAGGAGTCGCGGCTGGGCCGGGAGATGCTGGCCCATGGCGCGCGCTACCATGCTGATTTGGTTCCGGGCGACGATGCCATTGCACAGATGTATGCGGAGGCGATTGAATCGCTGGCCGGGGCCGGGCTGGGACAATACGAGATTTCAAACTTCTGCCGCACGGGGTTTGCTTCCCGGCATAACCTGCGCTATTGGCAGCGGCGGCCTTACCTTGGACTGGGTCTGGATGCTTCGTCGATGCTCCGGGAAGCGGCCCATGCAGTGGGCTCTCCGGGAACTGGACGCGTGCTGCGGTCCACGACCACGAGCGACCTGAAGGCATTCTTCGAGCGCCCGGAGGCGGAGGAGACGGTGTGGCTCTCGCGTGAGCAACAGCACGAAGAGGCCTGGTTTCTGGGTCTGCGGCTCAATGCGGGAGTGGACGTGGCGGCGGTGGAACAGGAGTTCGGCGGCGATCGGGTGGCGGGGGCGCTGGAGGCGGTTGCGCGGCTGGCGGAGGATGGGCTGGTGACTTCAGACGGGAAGACGGTGCGGCTCACCGCGCGGGGACAAACGCTTGCGAACGAGGTGTTTCAGGAGTTTCTCGCGTTGGAGCCGGCATTGCCCGGAAAGTGAGAGGGGCCGGTTCAGCAGCCCTCGCAAACAAGCATGGGCGCTACCAGGCCAGCAGTTCGTCCCCGGAAGATGGAGAGATGAAGGTGACCGGCGCGGGGGTGGGCTGCGCGGCTTCGCCAAAGCACTGGATGGATTCAGGGCCTTCCGTTTTGGCCCACAGGAGCGCCTGCTCGGCCTCGCGCAGGACGACAACCGGTGACCGGCCATGGCTTTGGGCGATGCCGAAACATGCGGAGAGGCGGACGGCGGATTGGCCCTCGACATGGAACGGCTCGCTGAAGACCTCGAGGCGGAGGCGTTCGGCAAGCATGGTCGCGTTCATGTTGCCGGAGCCGGGCATGGCCACGAGGAACTCATCCTTGCCCACCCGGCCCAACAGGTCGTAGCTGCGCAACAGGCGGGTGGTGCGCGTGACCACCTGGCAGAGCAGGTCGTCGCAGGCGTCTTCGCCCAGGCGCGAGTTCCAGTGGCCAAAGTCGTCGATGTCAAAGAGGATGAGGCACAGGGCGGTCTGCATGCGCTGCACGCGGTCGGTCTCGCGGAAGAGCATGCCCAGCATGGCTTCGCGATTGTAGATGCCGGTGAGCCGGTCCAGCTGCACGTTGAGAGCCCCGACCTCGCGCAGCAGTTCCAACTCGGCGGTAATTTTGTGCGCGAGCAGCACTGCATCCAGCCGCGCCTCAACGAATGCCGGCGGGGTGGAACTGGAAAGCAGGTCGTCGATCACGCCTTCGGCGAGCCGGTCCCGCCACTGCTGGGTGACAGTGTCCGAAATCAGGACAATCGGGAACGGACGGATTCCCGACTCGGCTTGCACCGACGCCAGCAGCCTTTCAAGGTTCATGCCGGGTTCCATGCCCGGGAGGTTGGCATCGAGCAGCACAAGGGTGGGCGGATGCGGCACGGTGAGCGCGGCCAAGGCAGCCTCTGCCGAGAGCACCACTTCCACGCGCGCGCCGGTGGCGGCTAACGGCATCTCAAGAGCAGTCAGAAGGGCGGGATTGGGAGAAGCGAGCAGCAAAGTTCGATGGGCATGATGGGTCACGGCAAATACCCTCGCTGCTGGTTCTATCGGCGAAGGTTAGAGAATGCTTAGGGATTTGCCGCGGGTTGTTAGTCGTTCCGAATGACTTTTTGTCGTTCGACGAGTGTCGAAAGTAACGAGCAGGCTCGGTTTTGAAGGATGCCTCGCGGCTTCCCAACCTTTCCGCGCCTTTTGTTTGGAGGCTGCGGAAAGGATGGGGGCGGGGGCTGCGTTGGCTTGATGCCGGGGCAGTTAGTCTACGAAATCGACCAGCGGCGGAATGGAAATGATGCCGCGCTCGAAGCCGAGGTCGAGTAGTTTGCGGATGGCCTGGCGGCCGTCGGGGCCGTAGTCCAGGGTGCGCTCGTTGACGTACATGCTCACAAAGCGGTTGGCGAGGCGCGAGTCCAGGTCGCGGGCAAACTGCATGGCGTATTCCAGCGCCTGTTCGCGGTTTTCCAACGCGTGCTGAATGCTGTCGTGCACGGCCTTGGTGACGATGTGCAGCGTCTCGGCGCCCAGGGAGCGGCGCACGGCGTTGCCGCCCAGGGGCAGCACCAGGCCGGTGGTTTCGCGCCACCAGATGCCCAGATCGAGAACTTTGTGGAGGCCGCTGGAGGCGTAGGTCAACTGCCCCTCGTGAATGATCAACCCGGCGTCGAAATTGCCGGCCAGGATTTCGGGGATGATCTGGTCGAAGGGGACGGTCTCGGTTTCCAGGGCGGGGTTGAAGATCTTCAGCGCCAGGTAAGCCGTGGTCAGGGTGCCGGGAACGGCGATCTTGATGCGGCCCAGGTCTTCCAGCGCGAGCGGCCGATTGGAGACGACCATGGGACCGTAGCCCTCGCCGACGCTGCCTCCGCAACCCATCAGCGTGTAGTTCTTCTGCACGTAGGGATAGGCGTGGAAGCTGATGGCGGTGACATCGAAAAAAGCCTCGTCCTGGGCGCGGCGGTTCAGGGTTTCAATGTCGCACAAAGTGTGCGTAAAGCGATAGCCGGGCACACGCACCTTGTTGGTGGCCAGGCCGTAAAACATGAAAGCGTCATCGGAGTCGGGGCTGTGTGCGATGGAGATATCGATGATCTTTTCCGGGTGTGCGGATTCAGGCTGCTGGTTGCTCACGGTGAGGAACGATCCTTTCAAGACGCGAACTGCGCGGTTGTTTCAACCTCAGATTAAGCGTTGCGGCGGCGGAGGCGGTTGATGCCCACGGTGAGCGCGGCGGCGGCCACAATCTTGAGGGCGTCGCCGGGCAAAAAGGGCAGCACGGCGAGCGTGACCGCCAGCCGGGCCGAGAGATGGGTCAGCGCGCCGAGCCACGCGGCGCCACAGGCCAGAATCGCCAGGTTGCCCGCGGCGGCGCTCAGGGCCGCGGCGGCAAATCCGCGGCCGGTCCGACGCCAGAGATACGAGACCAGGAACGCGGCGGCCGGGTAAGCGAGCAGGTATCCGCCCGTGGGCCCGAGCAGGTGGGCCAGGCCCCCCGTGCCATTGGGGGTAAAGACGGGCAGTCCGAGCGCGCCCTGGGCCAGATAAGCACCCAGAGTGGCCGCGGCCAGCCGCGGAGTGAGCAGCAGACCGAGGAGCAGCGCGGCAAACGGCGCCAGAGTGAGCGGAACCGGCGTGAAATAGAGCGGCAAGGCGATGTGGGCGCAGAGAGCCATCAGGACGCTGCCGCCCAGCGCGATGCCCGTGGCGCGCAACCAGGCCGGAACGCGGGGCGCGGCGCTGGCCAACGGCTGGCTGCGCACGGAAAGTTCGTGATTCAACAGGCCTCCTCTAAACCTCTGGTTGGGCGTCTTGTTCCTCGCTCGATTCCAGGACAACTTCAATGTTTGCGGGTGGATGGAGGCGGAGCCTCCGGCGCTGGATCAGGATGTGAAGCGTGATGCCCGCGGCCGCAATGAGCAGCGCAACCAGCGAGACGAAAAGGGCCAACAGCAACCAGCGCATGGCAATAAACCAGGCTCAGAATACCAGACGGGCAGGATGCCGGGCTTGGGTTCCGCGTGAAGGGTTGACCGGCGGAGCTAGGATGGGCGAAAGCCGGCCTGCAACCAGCCCAGGTAGCCGTCGCTGCCGGACTCGACCGGAAGGACCAGGAACTCCGGAGTTTCGTAGCTGTGCAGCTCATGCAGGCGGGCTTCCAAGGCGGCGAGCTGTTCGGGGGCGGTCTTGAGCAGCAGCATGGTCTCGGTCGCGTTCTCAATCTGGCCCTTCCAGCGGTAGATGGACTGGACGGCGGGGATGAGAGTGGCGCAGGCGGCGAGACCTTCCTCGACGAGGGTGCGGGCCAGTTGGCCGGCTTCTTTCGGGTTGTCGGCGGTGGTGAGGACGATTCTTGCGGCGGGGCGGGCTTGGGGGGCGGTTTCTGGCATGGGCGGCTCCGCTCTGATTGTACGAGTGCGGGGTGACTGGCTGGAGACCCTACCCCCCCCCGGTTTCTGTAAACAAATTCCTTGTTTTCAATGGGATGCAGCCGGCTCTTCGCTGTAAATTCTTCATTCTGCTGGGGTTCGCCGCAGAATCTAGACAGCAAAGGAGTTACGGCGCTTTTGGGAATGCCGGGGACTCTTGAGCGGGGTTGTGGGGCGGTTTTTTGCCTGACCTTCACTCACGATCATGCAACATCCGGGGGTAATTTTCTGCAAAAGGGAGGGGTGGTGCGTGGAGAATGGCAAGCCGGCCCCGTTGGTTTCCCACTCTTGCGCCAAGAAGGAGGCGCGCCCCGCGCCTTTACTGTCCATTCCATGAGGCACGTTCTTGATTGACGTATTCCTGGGCGTCGATTTCTTCCCAGATTTCCTTCCCCAGGCCGCGCAACTCCATGATGCTGTGCTCGGGTTCGGAATCAGCGCTCTCGCCCGCATAGGCCGTCAACTCCTGAATCAGACGCAACTGTTCGTCGCGGCTTAGCTTAGCAGCCAATTGCAGCGCGTTTTCGTAGGAATGTGCGGCCACGGCGAACCTCCTGCTCTAATCATAGCCGCTTTTTCACTCGACACAAGGCCAGGCAAACTTGCCGACCGCGCCCCGGTAAGGCAGTATGGACCTTGCGGGCTCCTAAGCCCGGCCCGCCTGGAGAGACAAGAGAATGAGCACAGCGATCAAGTTTGGCACCTCCGGCTGGAGGGCGATTGTGGCCGACGAGTTTACGGTGGCCAATATCCGGCTGGCGGTGGCGGGGATAGCCGCCTATGTGAAGACCCAGCCCGAGCCGCACCGCGTGCTGGTGGGCCGCGATCCGCGCTTTCTGGGGGAGAGTTTTGTGGCCGAGGCAGCCAGGGTACTGGCCGGCGCCGGAGTTACGCCGATTGTGATTCCCGAGGCCGCGCCGACGCCGGCGATCGCTTACGCGGTGCGCGAGCTGAAGACCTCGGGCGCCATCAACTTCACGGCTTCGCATAATCCGCCGGAGTACAACGGCATCAAGTTCTCAACCCACGACGGGGCGCCGGCGCTGCCCGAGGTGACACGGCAGATTGAGGCGGCGATTGCGGACATGGCGGAGTGGGGCCAGGCCGTGAATCACCTGAATCCTCCCGAGGGGGGATTTGAGACCGCCGACGTGAAGCCGGGATTCCTGAAGCGGCTGGGCGAGCTGGTGGACCTGAAGGCCATCGCCAAGTCGGGGATCAAGGTGGTCTACGATCCGTTCTGGGGGGCGGGGCGCGGTTACAGCTCCGACATCCTGCGCGATGCCGGCGTAACGGTGGAGACGGTGCACGACTACCGCGACGTGCTGTTTGGCGGGCACGCGCCGGAGCCGGATGGGCACCTGCTGGACGACTGCAAGGCCAAGATGAAGGAGATGGGCGCGAACCTCGGTATTGCGACCGACGGCGACGCGGACCGCTTTGGCATTGTGGATGCGGACGGAACCTTCATCCAGCCGAACTACATTATCGCGCTGCTGTTCGACTACCTGGTGGAGACGCGCGGGTGGCGCAACGGCGTGGCCAAGAGCGTGGCGACGACCAACCTGATCAATGCGCTGGCCGAAACCCACAAGGTGCCGCTCTACGAGACGCCGGTGGGCTTCAAGTACATTGGCGAGCTGATTATCGAGGACAAGATCGCGATAGGGGGCGAGGAGTCGGCGGGGCTGACCATCCGCGGCCATGTGCCGGAGAAGGATGGGATCATCGCCGGCCTGCTGGTGGCCGAGATGGTGGCGACGCGGGGCAAGAGCCTGGGCGTGCAACTGAAGGAGCTGTTTGGCAAGGTTGGTTCCTTCTACCCGGTTCGCGAGAACTTCCGCTTGACCGCGGAAGTGAAGGCCGCGTTCACTGAGAAGATGAAGGCCGATCCCACCGAGCTGGGCGGGCGCAAGGTGGCGCGCGTGGTGCGCACCGACGGGCTGAAGCTGGTTCTGGAAGACGGTTCGTGGGTTTGTTACCGGCTTTCAGGAACCGAGCCGGTGGTGAGGGCCTACAGCGAGGCGCGCAGCGAGCAGGACATGGAAGCCCTGAAGGCGGCGGCCGAGAAATTCGTGACGGGGTAGGGGAATCCAACCGATGGCAGGCGAGAGGCGCAAAGCGGACCAGAGCACTGCGGATCGCGTGCCGGATGCGGTTCCGGTCGCGGCTCCGGTCACGGCTCCGGTCACGGCTTCGCGGCGCTTCCGCGATTGGGCATCGCAGTTCTGGCGTCCGGCGGCGACGGTGGTGGCGATCGGGCTGGCCATGCTGCTGACCTGGCACGTGATCAACGGCAAGCACGGGCTTTCAGTGTGGCACCAGAAGCGCGGCGAAGACCGCCAGTTGCGCAAGGAGATCGAGGAACTGGAGCAGGAGAACGCCCACCTGCGCGAACACGTGGACCGGCTCAAGCAAGACCCCAATGAGATTGAGCACGAGGCCCGCGAGAAACTTCATTACGCCAAGCCGGGCGAGGTGGTCTACACCCTGCCGGCGACGCCGCAAGCCGCGGTACAGCCGGCCGCGCCGGCCGGAAAGCCCGGGATTGTTGCCGCCACGCTGAGCGTGCTGCGGGATGTTGTGGATGCGGCGGCGCATCTTTTTGGCGGCGGCTCGCGGCCATAACTTGAAGTGTGCTTGAACTCTTCTCTTAGCCAGGGTCAGGCATTCCTCTGTACCTGAATGCGTCTTCGCCAATATGTTGAAACTTCACCGGCAAGATGCGCGTCGGCTCTCTTGGGGATGTGTGGGCCATGCCAGCCCGCGGGCCGTATCGATGACCTATGATTCAGCCGGGCAGATTTTGGGGAGAAATGCCCGCGCCTGCGCAGCCTGAAGGCAGACGGAACCGGCAAGACCCAGACCCTTCAAGAAGTTGAATTATCTTCCTGGCACTCCTGAAAGGATGGCGCACGCCATGCGAATTCAAAATGCAGATCGATCGAGCTTGAAGTTCCGGTTTAACCTGCGCGCAGTGAGCACGCTCTGCGCGGCTGTGGCCTGGGTAGCGCTGCTGGCGGCGGGACAGGTGAAGGCGCAGTCGGTTCCGAATGAGGCTTACGGACCCTACAACGCCACATTTTTGCCGGATGGGCCGGGGCTGACGAAGCAACTGGCTCCGGCAGAGCCTCCGCGAATGCCGTTCAGCAGGCCGGACGAGAACAAAAAAGTTGAGGAACGCGCCGTGATTCTGGCTGGGCAGGCGACGTGGTCGCTGGCGTTCTGGTTTCACGCCGCCGATCCGCTGACCGGGATGGTTCTCGTCGCCGGCATCGGCGATCCGGCAGGCGAAGATGCGCGGTTCATCGGGGTCCAGGACAAGCACCTGGCTTTGTGGCTGGGCTCGGGGCTGGGGTCTAAGAAGCTGATTGCGGCAGACAGCGAACTCGGCAAGGGAGATTGGCATTTTGCCGCGGCGGTCGGCGACGGCAAGACGATCACGCTTTACGCCGACGGCAAGGAAGTAATGAGCAGACCGCTGGCGCAGGGCAAGGTGGTTGGGCGTCTTGAAATGGCATCCAACCCGCTGGCCGACCTGGGTAGCCGTCACTTTGGCGGCGAGATTGCCGGGCTGAAGATCTACTTGCAGGCGCTGAGCGGGGAGCAGGTTGGAGCCATCGCCAGCGCGCCGCCCGTCTTCAACAACCTCTTCTATGAGGAAGCCTCCAAGCGCTGGGCCGTCCAGACCAACGGCATGATCGGCCAGGCAGCGCCGCAGGACCCCTCGACTTTGCCTCATGGAAAGGGCGCCATCCAAAAGCCCGTCGCCAAAGCACTGAGTGCAGCAGACCTGAAGACGGAGTTGGTGGGTGAAAATCCCTGGAAGATCCAGGGCGGTTGGAAGATGCGTGCCGAGCCGCATGTCATGGAAGAGAACCCGAAGGCAGACGGCGCGATCATCTCCAAGCCCGGCTTTGATACCAAAAGCTGGCACGTAGCCACCGTCCCCGGCACGGCGCTCACCACTCTCATCGATCGCGGCATCTATCCCGACTCCGACTACGGCCTGAACAACCTGGCGATTCCCGAGTATCTTTCCCGCCAGGATTACTGGTATCGCGTCGAGTTCAAGCCTCCGCAGCAGGCCCACGGCCAGCGGCTCACTCTCACTTTTGAAGGCATCAACTACGCGGCCGATGTGTGGCTGAACGGTAAGAAGCTGGGCTCGATCACGGGCGCGTTCATTCGCGGGAAATTCGACGTCACGTCGCTGCTGGCGGCAGCGGGCGAGAATGTGCTGGCGGTGAAGGTCTACCCGCCGCCGCATCCGGGCATTGCCGAGGAAGAGTCGATCAAGGCCGGGCCGGGCGAGAACGGCGGCATGATGATGCTGGACGGGCCGACGTTTGGCGCCACCGAGGGCTGGGACTGGATTCCCAGCATTCGCGACCGCAACACGGGCATCTGGCAAGACGTGACGCTAACGGCAACCGGTGCGGTGGAAGTGGGCGATCTGCAAGTGGTGACGACGCTGCCCAAGGCGGATCGCAGCGAAGCGGATGTGGAGATTGAGGCTCCGCTGAACAACACTTCGAGTGCGGCGGTGGAAGGCGAACTCACGGCCAACTTCGACAACGTCAAGGTGACCAAGCATCTGAACCTCGCGCCCGGCGAGACGGTGGTTCGCCTGGAGCCGGCGGACTTTGCGCAACTGAAGGTGCAGAACCCGAAGCTTTGGTGGCCGAATGGGTACGGCGAACCCACGCTGCACAAGCTGACGGTGAGCTTTACGGCCGGCGGCAAGCTGAGCGCCGAGCGCAAGATCGACTTCGGCATGAGGGAGGTCAGCTACGAGACTTCGCTCTTTGACCTGACCGGTCACCTGAAACGCGTGGAAGTGCTTCCGGCACGGACGGCCGATGAGGCGCTGCCGCTGATCAATGAATCGCATGAAGGGATTCGGCAAGTTGAGGACAAGACACCGAGCCGCTTTGGATTCGAAGATCAGATTCCGGAGCAGTTCCGCGACTTCTTCCGCTACGCCTGGGTGCACTCGCTGGAACCCGGCGCGGAGGGATCGGCGTCGATTCAACCAGTCGCCAGCGGGTGGCCGAACAGCGACCTGGTGATCAAGGTGAACGGCGTGCGCATCGCCGCGCGCGGCGGCAACTGGGGGATGGACGACAGCCGGAAGCGGGTGAGCATAGCGCACCTGGAACCTTATTTCCGCCTGCACCGCGACGCCCACGTGAACATCATTCGCGACTGGATGGGGCAGAACGACGAAGAGAACTTCTACGCGCTGGCCGACAAATACGGCCTGATGGTGTGGAACGATTTCTGGGAGTCCACGCAAGGCTTCAACCTTGAGGCCCAGGACCCCGCGCTCTTCCTCAAGAATGCGCAGGACACCATTTTGCGCTTCCGCCATCATCCGTCGATCGTGGTCTGGTGCGGCCGCAACGAAGGCGTGCCCCAGCCCATCATCAACGAAGGCCTGGCAACGCTGGTCCGCACCCTGGATCACACGCGCTATTACACCGGCAGCTCGAATCGCGTGAACCTGCGCAACTCCGGTCCTTACCAGTTCATGCCGCTCGACACGTATTACCGCATCAATCGCGGCTTCAGCGTCGAGCTGGGCATTCCGAGCGTGCCCACGCTGGAAGCCATCAAGTCCTTCATCCCCCAAGAAGACCTTTGGCCCATCAGCGACACCTGGGCTTACCACGATTTCCACGCGCAGGGCAACGGGGCCGTTGACCCGTTCATGGATCACATGGCGACTGAGTTCGGCGCGCCCTCCGGCCTGGAGGACTTCGAGCGCAAGGCGCAGATGCTCGACTACGCCGGCCATCGCGCCATCTTCGAGGGCTTCGCCGCGCACCTGTGGGAGCCCAACTCGGGCCGTTTGATCTGGATGACGCAACCCGCCTGGCCGAGCATGGAATGGAACTTCCTGGGATCGGACTACGACACGCAATCGAGTTTCTACGGCACGCAGAAGGCGTGCGAGCCGATCCACGCGCAACTGGACCTGAGCAACAACAACGTGGACCTGATCAACCTGGGCGAGGCCCGCTCGTTCAAGGTGCAGACGCGCGTCGTGGGTCTCGACGGCAAGGTAATCAGCGACCAGACCAGCCAGATTGAGGCCGCTGGCAATGCCCGCACCTCGGTGGGCAAGCCCGATCTGGAAAAGCTGGCCGATGGGCACGCCGTGTTGGTCGAGCTGAACGTGACCGACGCCGCCGGCGCGCCGGTGAGTAACAACATCTACTGGTGGGCCAAGGACGAAGCCAGGCTGCGGGAGTTGAACACGCTGCCTCAGGTCAAGCTCACGGCATCGGCTACCGCGGCCGCTTCCGGCGATGAGCGCAAGGCGACCGTGCAGATCAAGAACGCAGGCTCCACGCCGGCGCTGCAGGTCAAGCTCATTCTCAAGGACGCGGCCACGGGCGAGCGGATTCTGCCCGCATACTACAGCCAGAACTACGTCTCGCTGCTTCCGGGCGAGGAGCAGACCGTGACCGTGGCCTTCCCCGCGGGCCAGGGTAAACCGGCCATCGGCGTGCGCGGTTGGAACGTGACCGCGGATACGGTCGCGGTGCAGTAGAGGCTCTGCGGAAGGTCGCAGTGTAAAAGGGCGCGGCTCAGGCCGCGCCCCTTTCCAATAGCGGGATAACGCGATCGACTCTCTGCGAAGGGAATGGCCTGCCTCTAGCTGCGCTCGCCGGAAGCGATGGCGGCGAAGGTCAGGTCGGTCGCGGCGGAGTGATGCTGCTCGCGCCAGAGTTCAAAGAGGCGGCCATAGCTGAGGGTGATGTACTGGCCGGGGTCGATGCCGAGGCGGGCGGCGGCGCGGTCAATCCACTCGGCAGAGCCTTCAAGTTCGGCGAAGTTGCCGATGGGGGTTTCGTCGACCACGCAGTGGCCTTGGCCGTCGGACCACTCGGCGCGCCATTTTTCGTAGCGAAAGGCGGCGACGAGACCGAGGGAGAGAAAGACCTGAGCGAGGACCGCGCCGTCGGCGACCTCGGTTTCGGTTTCGATGCGGTGCTTGTGGGTATCTTCGCCGGGGCCGACATCGGGGAGGCGCTTGTGGGTGACGGTCCAGCGGCCGGTATAGCTGCGGATGCGGAGGATCTCGGTGCGGGCTCGCATGTCGCGGCCGGGTGTGTCGTAGAGGACGTTGCTCTCAAAGGCGCGCGGGGTTTGGAGGGTAAAGCCGGCGGCTTGAAGGCGCTGACCGAAACCGGTTAGATCGTCCACGCGGATTTTGATTTCAGTTTCGATGGACATGGTTCAAGGAGTGAGTATACGGCAGCAGGCAGGGTGGGAGAGGCGACAATAGAAGAGTGAAGACACTGCGATTGGTTGTGAACCCGGCTCGGCTGGATACAGCGGAAGCTCAGGAAACACTTGAGCGCGGAGCGCGGATTTTGCGGGACGGGGGGCTGGTGGCGCTGCCCACGGAGACGGTGTACGGACTGGGAGCCAATGCGCTGAATGCGGCGGCGGTGGAGCGGATCTTTGCGGCCAAGGAGCGGCCGGCATGGGATCCGGTGATCGTGCACATTGCGGACGAGGCGATGCTGGAGGGGCTGGTGACGGAGATTCCACCAGCCGCGCGCAAGCTGATGGATGCCTTTTGGCCGGGGCCGCTGACGCTGTTGCTGCCGCGCACGGCTGCTGTGCCGGACGCTGTGACCGCCGGCCGGCCGTTGGTGGGCGTGCGCATGCCCGCGCACCCGGTGGCGTATGAGCTGATCCGGCTCGCCGGGGTGCCGGTGGCCGCGCCCAGCGCCAATCTCTTTGGGCACATCAGCCCGACGACGGCGGCGCATGTGCTGGAAGACCTGGACGGGCGCATCGATGCGGCGGTGGACGCGGGGCCGTGCAAGCATGGCGTCGAGTCCACGGTGCTGGACCCCTGCCAGAGCCCGATGGCGATCTACCGGCCGGGGGCGATCACCCTGGCACAGATTCGAGACATTGCGGGAGCGGCGGAGTTGTTTCGCGGCAGCGGGCAGTTGGAAGAGCGGCCACGGGAGGCGATGCCGTCGCCGGGCGTGGGCCTGCGCCACTATGCGCCGAAGGCAAGGCTGGTGCTGGTCGGCGCGCCGTTGGAGAGGCTCGGCAAGTTGCTGTCCGAAACGGCGCGTGAACTCGATGGAGAGAAGGTGGGCGTGATGCTGCCGGCTGAAGTGGCCAGACCGGTTCGGGGTGCGGCGGTCTTTCCCTGGGGACGGTGGGCAGTGCCGGAAGAGATGGCGCGTGGGCTGTACGCGGGGCTGCGCGCGCTGGACAGCCAAGGTTGCACAGTGATTCTGTGCCCTGTGCCGCCTGCCGAGGGGATCGGCGCGGCGATTCGCGACCGGCTGCTCAAGGCGGCCCGGCCGGCGGAACCATAAGGATCTTCTACCCCGCGTCTCCCACCTTGTACATGTATTTGATTGCTGACTTGTAGACCAGCGTCTTGTTGCGGCCGCGGACCTTGAGCGTGTTGCGGTCGTACCACTCTATGCAGCCCTGAATCAGTTCCCCGTCTTCAAGGACCAGGACCATGGGGGTCTGCGACTGAATCTGTTTTTGCAGATAGAAGAGCTCGGCCTGGCGCTGGAGCGGCTCCTGCTCCTGCGCGTAGTCGTGGGCAGAGAGGCGGATGGGAGCGGAGGCAATGGCGCGGCTGCGGTTGCGCGCCGGGGTGCGGGCGGCCGGAATGGCGGGTTGATGGGCGACGCCGGGTTTGGTGGATTCAGTGCTCATGAAACAATCATCCTCCCTGGGGAAAAGTCTGTTCAGTTGCGGTCGAGGCTGACGGCCATGGCGTCCAGCGAGAGCGAGCGGAGCAGGTTGCGGCGCATGCCCTGCTCGACCTGGACGAGGGCGCGGGCGGCGAAATCGATCCAATCGACGGTGAGGCCCTGGGCCAGGCGGGTCAGCTCGGCTTCGATATCGAGATTGCGGATGAGCCGAGGCGTGCCGGCCACCACCAGGAGAAGATCTTCGACGAGGCTGCCGAGTGCGCGGAGAAGGTTGAGGGTTTTCTCCTGACCGTCGGCGCCTGCGCGATAGGCTTCAGTGGCGTGGAAGAGCTGGGAGTAGTCGGGCTCCCGCAGGGCGTTACGCAGCACGATCAGCGCGTCCTGGCGGCTGGTGAGATAGGCGCCGAGATCGAGTGTAAGGGCGCGGCCGACGGCGCCTTCGGCGAGGCGGGCGGCGAGGGCGCGGTCCTGCGCTTTCAGCTCGGGACGGCGCAGGGCGAGCAGCGACTCGAGATCGGCAGACGGCAGAGCGCCGAGGCGGTGAACGACGGCGCGGGAACGGATGGTGGGCAGCAGCTCCTGGGGATTCTCGGTGAGCAGGACAAGGGAGGTGTGCTCAGGCGGCTCTTCAAGGACCTTGAGCAGCGAGTTGGCCGCCTCTTTCATGAACGCCGAAGAGGTGAAGATGGCGAAGGCGCGGCGGGCTTCAACCGGAGGACGATACCAGGCGGCGTGGATGACCTGGCGGACCTGGCCGAGTTTGATGAGCAACTGCGGCGGGTCGGGGGGGACGATGAGCACGTCGGGGTGGGTCTGGATGAGGATGCGGGTGTCGCGCTTGTCCGCGTCGCGCAGGTCTTCGCGGGCGGCCACGGCCTCGGCGACGAGTGTTTCAAGGTCGGCGGAGGCGGCGATGCGGAGGCAGTTTTGGCAGGCATCGCAGAAGTCGGGCAGGCCGTCGGCTGTGGTGGGGTTCCGGCAGTTGACGGCTTTGGCCAGCATGAGGGCGAGCGTGTACTTGCCCGCGCCTTTGGGGCCGGCGAGGATGAGGGACTGCGGAAAGCGGTCGGCGGCGATGCTCTCGCGGAGGCGGGAGACGGTGGCCGGATTGCCGAGGAACTCTTGAAAACCCACACGTTGAGCGTACCACCTGCGGTGGGGCCAATAGCCTTCGGCCGGCGGAGCTCAAGGTTGTGGTATCCCCGGTATTTCGCCGCGGCGGACTTGCATGGGGCACCCGGCGCAGGGCGCGGTATATTCTCCTTGCGTGCGAAAAACCGCAGGGTGGGGGAACTGTAGCGTGAAGATGAATTCATTGGTTGTTGTTTTGTTTCTTGGCATTTCAGCCAGGGTCGCTGCGCAGGCGCCGGCTCTGCCTTCGCCGCTTCCCGGCAACGGGCTGGCCCAGCACGATTTTCTCTATGCGGGCGAGTCGCACCAGCGGAATATCTACATCGTGCGTGGTGGAAAGATCGCGTGGAGCTACTCGGACCCGGCGGGCCGCGGCGAAATCAGCGATGCGGTCCTGCTGTCGAATGGGAATGTGCTCTTCACCCACCAGTTCGGAGTCACCGAGATTACGCCGGAGAAAAAAGTGGTGTGGAACTACGACGCGCCGGCGGGGCACGAGGTGCATACGGCCGTGCCGATCGGGAACGAGCATGTGCTCTATATCCAGAACGGGGACCCGGCGCTGCTGCGCGTGGTGAACACGCTGAGCGGCGCGACGGAGAAGGAAATGGTGCTGAAAACCAGGCAGCCGCCGAGCACCCATGGGCAGTTCCGTCACGCGCGGCTCACGGCGCAGGGGACACTGCTGGTGGCGCACATGGACCTGAACAAGGTGGTGGAGTACGACGCGAATGGGAACGAGGTGTGGTCGTTTCCGGCGGACCGGCCGTGGGGGGTTACGCCGCTCGCAAACGGCAACGTGCTCATCACCGACAGCAAGGGGGTGCGCGAGGTGACGCGGCGGGGCGATGCGGCGTGGAGTTGGAGTCCGGCGGATGCGCCCGGCTACACCTTTGCCAGCTTGCAGCAGGCGTGGCGGCTGCCGAACGGGAACACGGTGATCAACAACTGGGTGAACGAGTGGAGCGCGGCCGCGGCAGACATGGTGGGGACGCTGCAGGCGATCGAGGTGACGCCGGCGAAGCGGGTGGCGTGGGCACTGGCTTCGTGGGGCGATTCGGCGAAGCTGGAGCCGGCAAAGCTGGGACCGGCGACGACGTTTCAGTTTCTGGATGGGCCGGCCATGGAGGATGCGCGGTTTGGGGAGTTCAAGTAGGCGTCACAGTCCGAAGACTTTGCGGATTTTTTCGAGGAAGGCGATGACGCGCGGCTCGGGATCGCCGGGGCCTAGAGCCTCGAAGGGGAGATAGCCGCGATAGCCGTGGCGATCGATGATGGATTTGAGTTTGGCCAGGTCGGTGGGTTCCTCTTTGCCGTTGGGGTTGACGAACTCCTTGATCTGCCAGGAGACGGTGTAGGGCATGAGCTTTTCGATCTCGGCGTAGGGATCGGGAGCGTGAAGGCTGCCGATATCGAGCATGCAGGCGAACCAGGGAGAGTTGACCGCTTCGATCACGCGGATGGTTTCAGCGGAGGTTTTGAGGAAGTCGTTGTGCTGTTGGAGGGCGAGGACGACGCCGTGCTGCCGCGCGAACTCGGCGCAGTCTTTGAAGGCGGGGACCATCCAGCCGAGGACTTGATCGAATGTGTATCCGTCGGGCTGCTGCTTGCCGCTGAAGACGCGGATGGCGGGCGCTCCGAGCTTGCCGGCGACGGCGATCCAGTCCTTGACCATGTGGATGTCGGCCTGGCGGGCGGCGGCATCGGCGGCGGCGAAGTCGTTGCGCACGCCGGTGCCGCTGATGGCGACGCCGTTGACGAATGCGGTGCGCTTGAGGTTGAAGATGAATTCGTCGGTGGGGGCCTGGGGATAGCCGGGGAAGTAGTAGCCGGTGGCATCGAGGCCATCGACGCGATTGCGGGCGCAGAAGTGGACGGCATCGATGAGGGTCATCGTGCCCTTGCGCAGCGGCCCGTCAAAGGAGAAGGCGTTGAGGCCGAGCTTGAGCTTGACGCCGGGATCGCGGACAACGGGCTCTGCCGCGGCAAAGGCGGGCAGGGCGGCCGCGGCGGCCAGGGCGGCGGAGGTTACGAGGAAGGCGCGGCGGTTGAGGCTGTGCATGGGGTTGAGTTCCCTTCTCTGCTTAGGTTCGTTGTGTCCTGGTGTTTTGCGTAAGTTCCCGGGTGGCTGATTGGGATTTGTGGTATCCCACCCTTGAACCAAAAGGCCGGTTCAAGGATGGGGCACGGGAGCTTCGTGGCGGCGTCAGGGTGGCTGCATGGCGAGGAATCAGGTTTTGGGGCCGAAGGCCAGGATTCGCTCAGCGACGGCCTCAACGATCTGCTCGTGGACCTCGTCGATGGCGAGGTTGCCCTCAATGACGATCACGCGGTTGGGCTCGCGGGCGGCGATTTCGCGGTACTTCTGCCAGACGCGGCGGTAAAACTCTTCCTGTTCGCGCTCGAAGCGGCTTTCATCCTGGCCGGTCGTCTCAAGGACGCGCTGGTTGCGGCCGCGGGCGCGGGCCAGCGAGGCATCGAGCGAAGGCAGAAGCAGGAGGGTGAGATCGGGCTGGAGGTTGCCGCAGAGGAGGCGGTGCAGCTCCAGCACGGTAGCCGAGCCAAGCTCGCGGCCGCCGCCCTGGTAGGCCTCCGTGGAGTCGGTGAAGCGGTCGCAGAGGACGATTTTCCCGGCGGCCAAGGCGGGCTCAATGACCTCGGAGATGGCCTGGGCCCGGTCGGCGAACATGAGGGCCATCTCGGCCAGCGGGGCCAGTCCGGCGGAACGGGAGTCGAGCAGCAGCTCGCGGATGCGGTCGCCTGTGGGGGTTCCTCCGGGCTGGCGGGTGATCGCCGGCGTCAAGCTGCGGCGCTGCATCCAGGCGGCCAAACGCCTGATTTGCGTGGTTTTACCGGAACCATCGAGCCCTTCGAGCGTAATCAACAGACCGCGCGGCATGGGCTGAGTCTACCACCGGAAAGGGCTCCGCAATAAAGTTGGAGACTATGCTGCTTTCGGTGTGTTACAAGAGGTTTAAATTTCCTAGTCTCTGGAGCCGGGCGACTGCGCTCCACTGGAGTTGAAAGAAAGTGAAATCAAGCACCCTTCACAAACTCTCTCTTTGCGGCTTCCTCGCGGTCGCCATGCTCCTTTCCAGCCAGCTCTTCGCACAACACCTCTCACTGGAAGGCCAAACCGGCGGATTCCTCACGCCTACCGCCTACGTAGTCCCCTCGGCCAAGGGCCATATCTTTTCTCACCCTGCCATCGGCTTCCACTTCATCAACGCCTCCAAGGTCATCGGCAATATTGAGACCTTGAGCATCACCGAGGGATTCGGCAACCGCGCCGAAGTGGGCTATACGCGCAGCTTCCACCAGTTCGGCGACAGCGGCCCGACCACCACAGTGCTTGCCAATGTAGTGTTGGGATCCACATCGTCGGCGACCTCAGTGCCGGTCACGCCGGATTTCAGCCAGCTTTGGAACTCCAACGGCATGAACGTGTTTCACGGCAAGGTGGTGGGGATCAAGGACGGACAGTTCGGTCCCTGGACGCCGGGCCTGGCGGTAGGCGGCCTGGTGCGCACCGACGACAAGTTTGTCACCGGCGAGGCAGGCGTGGTTGCCGTTCAACTCTACGATCAGTACTGCATCAACACCAAATTGTGTGCTCCGGTAGCCGTTCCGGCTGCCAAGGGCTACACCAATGGAGACGTGTACGCAGTCCTCACCAAGACCTGGGCCAAAAAGCCGGTTCCCTTCCTGGCGACCCTCGGCTTGAAGGCCACCAATGCCACCATCATGGGCATCGGCGGCCAGAGCACGCGCTTCGGCGGACGGATCTTTGGCGGCCTGGGCATTCCGGTGCCCATCGTCCACGGCATCGTGGCCGTCCCGTCGGTCGGCTTCATGCAGGAGCCGGGCACGTCCAAGGGCCTGGGCCCGAACCCGCCCGCGGGCATTCCTCTGGTGGCCGGAAAAGCTGACCTGCCCACCACCATGGACTATGCCGTGCGCGTGACCCAGATCAAGGATCCGCACTTCAGTTTCGACATCGGCATTGGGCAGGTGGCGGGGAATATTGGATCGATCCCGTCGCCAACTTACCTGCCCGCGGGTTACCCTCAAGTCGTCTACGTGCCGGTGAATCTTCAGGCGCGCAAGGTTGTAGGCATGGGCCTCAGCTTCCGTTACTAACAGCCGGAAGCGCTTGATGAACGAAGTGCGGGGATGCCCCGCCCCTGTTGCGCCCGATATTCAAAGGGTGGGCGCAGGGGCGGGGATCCTGTTTTGGGCAGGTTTCCGGCCTGGAGTTCTATCGCAGTGGAGACTCTGGCAAGGGACGGCCTTTCGAGATGAAGCGTTCGTGTGCAGAATTGAACAGATCGGGAAGAGGATGCGGGGTAGTGTTGCAGCGAGGTGCCAAGCCTCCAGATGGAGGTCGACCGATCCTTTCATCGGGGCGAGCACAAAAGACCCAGGAGGGTTTACGTATGCAACTTTTCCGCTCCGCGCGCTGGTTGATGCTGGCGCTGCTTTTCTCTCTGATCCCTGCCACTTCGCACGCACAAATGTCAATCAGCATTGGAATCGCTCCGCCCCCGCTGCCGGTATACGAGCAGCCGCCCTGCCCGGAGCCCAACCTGATGTGGACGCCTGGGTACTGGGCCTATGGGGCCGAGGGCTACTTCTGGGTGCCAGGCGCCTGGGTGCCTGCTCCTTACAGCGGCGCGCTTTGGACCCCCCCCTACTGGGGCTTCAGCAATGGACACTATGGATTCAATCATGGCTATTGGGGAGCCCACGTCGGCTACTACGGAGGCGTGGACTACGGCTTCGGTTTCGGGGGCGTCGGCTTTGCCGGCGGTGAGTGGCGCGGCGGCTCTTTTGCCTATAACACCGCTATCGTCCATGTGAATGAGACTATCGTTCACACCACCTACGTTGACCGGACCGTTGTGGAGAGGGGCATCGTCGCCAACCCCAATCACGTGGCGTACAACGGAGGACCGGGCGGCATTCAGCACACCGCCACTCCCGGGGAGCGGGTTGCCGAACACGACAAGCATGTGGCTCCAACCAAGGTCCAGACTCAGAACATCGCGGTAGCCAAGGCCGACAAGAGCTCGTTTGCGAAGGCGAATGGCGGACACCCGAAGACGCTGGCTGTTGCAAAGCCGCTGGGTACGGCCAAGGCAGCACCGGCTGCGGCCAAGCCGGAAGCCAAACCGGCGGCCAAGACCGCGGAAAAGGCCGCGCCCAAGACTGAGGCAAAGCCAAAGGCTGAGCCGAAGGCTGAAGCAAAGCCAAAGGCTGAGCCGAAGGCAACGCCCAAGACTGAAGCAAAGCCAAAGGCAGAGCCGAAGGCGGCACCGAAGGCTGAGCCGAAGGCAACGCCCAAGACTGAAGCAAAGCCAAAGGCAGAGCCGAAGGCTGAAGCAAAGCCAAAGGCTGAGCTGAAGGCAACGCCCAAGACTGAAGCAAAGCCAAAGGCAGAGCCGAAGGCGGCACCTAAGGCAGCACCGAAGGCAGCGCCGAAGGCAGCACCGAAGGCAGCACCCGCTCAGCATACAGCACCAGTTCAGCATGCAGCTCCCGCTCAGCACGCAGCTCCCGCTCAGCGCGCAGTTCCCGCTCAGCGCGCAGCTCCAGCGCAGCATGCAGCACCAGCGCAGCACGCGGCTCCGCATGCCGCGCCCGCTCCGCATGCAGCACCAGCTCCACATGCCGCACCAAAAGAAGCGTCCAAGCCCAAATAGCGCGCAGTAAGGGAGAAGTTGCAGTATCAGCCAGAAAGGCCCACGGTCAGCCGTGGGCCTTTCCTTTTTTGCCACAGGATGCGGTGCATGGCGGGTGGTGAAGCACGGCGCAAACTGCCTGGGCCGAGGCCAGGGGCGCAAGGCGAGCGATCGCAAATCGCTGCAACTTTTGTTTTCCGACAGGGTTCCAAGAGGCGTAATCTGTTTTGAGAAACGGGGATTGAGGTTCTCCCTGCCAACAACTTACCAGGAGGCAATTCAGATGCAACTTTCTCGCTCCGCACGCTGGCTTTTGCTGGCTCTGCTTCTCGTCGCGATTCCCGCTACAGCGTTTGCGGGAGTTTTCATCAGTGTGGGATTCGCTCCTCCGGCGATGCCCGTCTATGTGCAGCCAATGTGCCCACAACCGGGCCTGATGTGGACGCCCGGCTACTGGCATTACGGTCCCGAGGGCTATTTCTGGGTTCCCGGCGCCTGGGTTCCGGCGCCCTATGCAGGCGCGCTATGGACCCCCAGCTACTGGGGCTGGTCCGGCGGCATGTACATCCTCCATGACGGCTACTGGGGGCCGCACGTCGGCTACTATGGCGGCGTCAACTATGGCTTCGGCTACGGCGGCATAGGCTTTGCCGGCGGCGAGTGGCGCGGGGGCTCCTTCGCCTACAACACCGCTGTCGTCAGCGTGAACACGACCGTCATTCATAACACGTATGTGAACCAGACGATCGTCAAGCAAGGAACCGTCTCGAACCCTGGTCACACGGCCTACAGCGGCGGCCCCGGCGGCATCAAGCACGATCCCACTCCAGAGGAAAAGATCGCCGAAAAAGAACCGCACACGGCCCCCACCAAGTTCCAGCAGCAGCACGTCGAGACGGCCAAGACCGACAAGACCTCCTATGCCAAGAACAACGGCGGTCACCCGAAGAACCTGGCTGTTGCAAAGCCGCTGGCCGAGGAAAAGCACGCTCCTCCTCCGGGGCTGAAGCCGACGTCAGCAAAAGCCGAGCCCAAAGCTGCGCCGAAGACTGAGCCGAAGGCTGCGCCAAAGGCTGAGCCGAAGGCAGCGCCAAAGGCTGAGCCGAAGGCAGCACCGAAGGCAGCACCGAAGGCAGCTCCAAGGCCTGCGCCGAAGGCAGCACCGAAGCCTGCGCCGAGGGCCCAGGCAAGCCCGGCGCCCAAGCATAAATAAAGTGCGGTAATCTACACAGCGGTTCCCAGCCATCGAGGCCCACGGTCAGCCGTGGGCCTCGATGCGTCAGCCGGCCGCAATTTCCAGCCCGGCGATCTCCACTTCAAGGCCGCCGAACTCCGGATGGTCGTTTTCGCGGATGCGGTAGGCGAGGTCAATCAAGCTGCCCTGGACGAGGCCGAGGGAGGCAACACGGGAGGCCATATCCCAGCCAACGGCGCGGATGGCCGAGCTGGAATGGGCCAACGCCGGGGTCTGGGCCGAGTTTTGCGCCAGTTCCAGGCGGATGTGCCGCTCTTTCATGATCCGCGGGGAGGCAAGCAGACGCACGCCCCGGGCCACAAACACCGGCTCGGGGTTGCCGTGGCCGAGTGGCTCCAGCTTGCGCAGCCAGCCGGCCAGGACTGGGGTAATCCGGTCAAGAGGCAACTCCGCATGAATGCGCAGCAGGTGCTCCGGCTCACGGGCGGGCAGGTGCTGGGCGGCATAGAGGCGCAGGCGGCGCTTCAACTCAGGCAGCGCGGCAGCGGGCAGCGCGAATCCCACGGCAAAGGCATGGCCCCCGAAGCGTGTGAACAGGCCGGCGCAACTTTCAATTGCGTTGAGCAGTTGAATGCCATCGACCGAGCGGCCGGAGCCGTAGGCCACGCCGTCTTCCACGCTGACCACGATGGCCGGCTTGGCGGTGCGCTCCACCACGCGTGAGGCCAGAATGCCGATGACGCCGCGGTGCCAGCCGTCGCCATCCACCACGAGGAGCCGATCCGCTGCGAGTTCGGCGTCGGTCGCCAGGCGCGCCTCGATCGCCTTCAGCGCGGCAGCCTCGGTGTCGCGCCGCTCGCGGTTCAGCCGTTCCAGCTTGGCGGCCAGTTCCGTCGCGCGCGCGGGGTCCCGCGTGCAGAAGAGCTCAATCACCTCCGAGGCTACGTCCATGCGTCCAGCGGCGTTGATGCGGGGGGCGAGTCGAAAGGCCACGTCGAAGCCGGTGAGCTGCTTTGCGGCTGGATCGAGGGCTGCGGCGGCGAAGAGGGCGCGGAGGCCGGCGCCGGCAGGCGAGCGCATTGCGCGCAGGCCCAGGGCGGCGATGGCGCGGTTTTCGCCGCGCAGCGGCACGGCGTCGGCGATGGTGGCGATGGCTGCCATTTTGAGAAAACTGGGCAGGGTCTTTTCGCGGGTGCGGGCAACATCGCGTCGCTCCAGAACCGCTTGCGCCAGTTTGAGCGCGATGGCCGCGCCGCAGAGGGACTTCTCGGGATACGCGCAGCCGGGCTGATTGGGATTGAGAATGGCCAGGGCGAGGGGGAGTTGATCGCCGGCCGCGCAGAGATGATGGTCGGTGACGATGAGGTCAAGGCCGAGGCGGCGCGCGGTTTCCGCCTCGGCAAAGGCGCGCATGCCGGTGTCGACGGTGATGACCAGGCGCACGCCCTCGGCATGAGCCGCCTCCAGCACGCTCGATTGCAGGCCGTAGCCTTCCAGGAGGCGGTGGGGGACGTGGAAGCGCGCGATGCCGCCTAGCATCTCGATGGCGGTCTTTAGCAGGACAACGGCGGTGGTTCCGTCGACGTCGTAGTCGCCATAAAGCAGAACCGGCTCCCGTGCGGCGATGGCTTGTTCGAGACGGGCGACGGCGGCGGCCATGCCGAGCATGAGCAGCGGATCGTGGAGGTGGGAGATTTCAGGGTTGAGGAAGGCGAAGGCCTGGGCGGCATCCGTGACGCCGCGGGCGATGAGCAGCTCGGCAAGGACGAGGGGCAGGCGGGCCGCTTTGGAGAGAGCTTCGGCCTCGACCGGATGCAAGTCGGCAAGCTGCCAGCGCTGGCGCGGCATGGGACGCCTGGGTGCGGTGGGTTCGGCCGGCGCGCTCACCGGGAGATTACTCGTCTTCGCCGTCTTGATCGTGCTCGTGCTCGTCGATCACGATGTCCTGGAAGGTCTCAATATCTTCGAGGAGCGTTTGAAAGCGCTCGTACCACTCGGTGGTGGTTTCGTGCAGGAAGACCAGTCCCTGGTAGACGAAGCCAAGCTGAATGTACCCCAGCATGCCGGCATACTTGCGCAGCCACTGGGCCTCGACCAGCTCGGTAGCCTCTTCGTCGGGGAAGTTCATCTCACCGGCTTCCTCGATGAGGGCGTCGAGTTCTTCGCGCTCCAGCGTCATTTCGCTGAAGGTGACAAAGGGAGCGCCCACGTGCTTGGCCATCTCCACAAAGTCTTTCCATGCGTCGGGGTTGCCCTGACCTTCCCACACGATGGAGGGAATGTCTTCGGTGACGTAACCGGGAAGGCGGTGCAGGCCGTGACCTTCAATAAAGGCCACCATATCGTCTTTCAGCGAGAGTAGGTTGTCCGTGCTCATAGTCAAGGTTCCATTTTCGCAGATGCGGGCGGGTGGGGGGGTGGGGAATGTGGAAAGCTTTACAGAGGACAGTGGACAGTGGACAGTGGTCAGTGGTTAGTGGTCAGTGGCCGGGGAAGCGGGGCGGCGAAGTTCGGGTGGGGCGATCTGGCGCGGGAAGCGTGTTTCGGCTGGGTCTATAAGCCGACGGAAATTGGCCTTCTGTCGCGGTGCAGGGGGACAGATTGCAGGGGCAAGGCCGGTTTCTGGAAATAGTGGGCCGACGGGCGTAGATTTGGGGCGGGAAAGTCCGGGCAGGGTTGGACGAAAACATGCGAAAATGGCGCAAAATGGCGTGTTTTTGACGGGGTTTTGGCTGTTTTTTGGGCACTTTATGGCGAAGGTTCAGCGGGCTCGGGGGGGCTCTGGGCAGGGGTCTACGCCCTCTTTGGGAAGAGGGGACCGCGGGCTGGGGCGGGTGGGGTTGGAATGTGCAGGAAGATGGGTGGGGATTAGAGGCAATCTCGTCAGCGCCAATCCGTTCGCGTTCGCCGTCCTTCGGGGCTTTATTGACTCCTGCATAAGTAATATCCTATCGTGTGATTGTTGCGCGGGGGTGATTTATCCGGCCGCAGGGCAGTCCTGAAGAGTTGCAACGGAAACGCGAGCGGGCGATCCGGTTGCTGGAGCAGGGGCTGAGTCAGGCGGAGATTGCGCGCAGACTGGATGTGGATGCGCGCAGCGTGCGGCGCTGGAAGCGCGACGTGCGATTGGGCGGTTGGGCGGCGCTGAGGGCGGTTCCGGCGAGTGGTAGGCCGCTGAAGCTGTCCTCAGGGGAGCGCCAGCGACTGGAGAGGCAACTGCTCAAGGGCGCGCGGGCCGCCGGATTTTCGACCGATGGTTGGACCTGTCCGCGCGTGGCTGAACACATCGAGCGAAGCTTTGGCGTGCACTATCACGTCGATCATGTCGGCCGGCTGTTGCACGATCTGTGCTGGAGCGGAGGTCCGTGAGTGGGAAGGCAATTCTGCGTTGATCGAGCACCATTCCTGGCACCATTTGCGTTTTCCGGTGGTAACGGCGTTTATCGGGACTGATCGACTTAGGCCAGACTCGAAACGCGCATTGGGCTGTTTGCGTAAACCGAGGATTCCGTGGAAGCTGATCGGCGGAGCCTTGGCGACTTCACGGGAGTAATATATGCACACTATGTTTCTTGATCTTTCCAAGGTCTCAGAAGCGAATACCTGGAACTCGCGCTCACCCGTTAATCATTGAAGACTGTTTTCTGCACGCTACGAAAGAGTGGTAGGCTATAGGCACAGATCATTCAAGACTTGGGGACTGTTCCATGAGAGCCTTCGTTTCAGGAACCCTTCTAGTTGCTTCAGTTAGCCTCTTTGGACAAGCTACCGATACTGCAAAGCAGGTCTACGACTTGTCTCAGAACTCTGTCTTTCTGATCTACCTTAACGATAGTTCCGGTTCACCAACGGCCCTTGGGAGCGGGTTTCTAGTCGGCACGCGTATGCTGGCGACCAATGCACATGTTGCTAACGCGGGCAGCCCGGTTCTTTCGGTGGGGCCTGTCCGTATTCCTCTTAAGGTGCTCCGTACTGACGAGGAAAACGATTTGGCGCTTCTTACCATAGATGCAGACCTGTCTTCAAAACCGTTGCTCCTATCTACCTCTGCAG
>Ga0302320_10004714_pt1 | contig 30870 bp, 33 predicted proteins | sample Bog_T0_3_FD_202130 | JGI IMG/M metagenome (GOLD analysis project Ga0302320, IMG submission 202130) | Peat permafrost microbial communities from Stordalen Mire near Abisko, Sweden - Bog_T0_3 | ecosystem: Environmental > Terrestrial > Soil > Wetlands > Peat | place: Sweden: Abisko, Stordalen Mire... | reverse complement strand
GTATGGGACATCGGCGACGGCTTTGACCAACACCACAAACCAGACTGGAGGATTGACGGGCGCCACGGGTAGCACCGTTTACGGTTCGATCAAGGGACTCACGACAAAGACCATGTATTACTACCAGGGCGTGGCTTCGAATTCTCTGGGGACGACCAAAGGAACGGTGCAGAGTTTCACGACGCAGTAGGCGTTGCGTCAAAGAACGAAAGCCCCGGCCAGAGGCCGGGGCTTTCGTTTTGGCGCCGGGTTGCGTAGAACGGGTTAGAACTCCAGGCGGAGGGCGCCCTGGAGGACGCGGGCTCCGTTGGCGGTGCCAGTGATGGTTCCGAAGGGGACGCCATTGGCCTGAGTGATGTCAGTGGCGGCCGGTGTATTGAAGTTGGGATGGTTGGTGGCGTTGAAGGCATCGACGCGGAACTTGAGATTGATCCTGTCTTTGTAGACCGGGAAGGTTTTGCCGAGGCCTAGGTCGATGTTGAAGTATCCAGGACCGCGGAGGTTATTGCGGGTGCCGATGTTGAAGCCGGTGGGACCGGTGAGTGCGGCGAGGGCCGTGGACTGGCTGGCGTAGGCATTGACGGAAGCGCCCTTTCCGCCTTGGATTTTGGTTTTGAGAGAGCCGATGTCGCCGACCAGCGTGGCGGGCGCATTGTTGGCAAAGCCGGCTACATAGGCATTGGTGAAGGCATTGTAGGCATTGCCGGTGTGCCAACTGGGCAGGCCGCTGATCTCCCAGCCGCCGACGACTTCATTTGCCCAGAAGGGAATGCCAGCGCCGAAGGACTTGCCACGGCCGAAGGGCAGTTCATAGATGAAGTTTCCGTTGAGGTAGTGGGTGACGTCGAAGTCGGAGTTGCCACGGCAGGCACGGGGGCGGGCGATATCGCAGACATAGCCGTAACCTGAACCGGAAGCGATGCTGTTGGCGGCGAAGGAAACATTGTCAATGGAGTGGGACCAGGTGTAGTTGATGTCGAACTGCAAGCCATAGCCGGCGTTTTTGTGGAGGGTTACGAGTAGGCCGTCGTAGTTGGAGAATCCCTTGTTGGTCCAGACGGTGTTGCCGGCGAATTGGGAGGCCATGCCGACGTTGGTTGGCAGGAAGCCTGTGCTTGCGATTGCCTGGATGGTGTCAGCGAAGTCGCCGCGCTGGGGGTAGGGATAGATGGCGTAGGCGATGGCCTGGGTGTTGTTGGTGAGGCTTGTACCGTCGTAGTAATTGACCGCATCGACAAAGCCGGGGAGCATGTCTTCAAACCAGGGTTGCGGATCGAGGCTCTCGATATCCGCCAGGGCGCCGAGGCCCTTGTTGGCTCTGAGTTGGGTGGTCATGCCTGCCATAGCGCCGGACATCAACTGACTTGAGCCGCCGGTGTTATCAGGGAACTCAATCAGCTGGCTTGCGTCAGCCTCGGCCAGCAAGCGGCGGCCCAGCCTGCCAACATAGTTGGCTTTGAGGATGTATCCCTGGGGGAACTCATGCTGCAGGCCGAAGTTGAACTGAAGGGAGTAGGGGGTTTTGAGGTTGTTGTCGATCATGATGTTGAACTGGCCGTAGTCGAGGCCCTGGGGAACTCCGCCATAGACGAAGGGGTAAAACGGCGTGGAGACCGAAGGGGCATCCGGGGGGCTGGGGGGCGTGGTGAGGCTGGTGAAGCGCGGTGCGTCGGTGATGGTTCCCACGGCATCGCCGGAGGTTCCATAGAGGTTGACGTTGCTTGCCTCGAAGAGATACGAGGTTTGCAACTGCTGGAACTGGAGGGCGTTGACGACGGTGTGGTCGTAGATGAGGGCGCCGCCGCCGCTGAAGACGGTTCTTCTGTCCCAGGTGGGGTTGTAAGCGAAGGCGAGGCGAGGGGCGAGGTCTCTGTTCTGCGGAGTGTAGTAGCCGGGGGCGTTGTTGGCTTTGCCGCCGAGCGAGTAAGAGATAAGGGGCAGCGAAGAAGTGCCCTGGCCGCCGTACTGGCTTTGGGAGATGCGGTCGCGCCAGTAGTCATCGAATGAGATATTGGCGATGGACTCGTCACCGTGGGTCTCATAGGGCACAGTGTAGTTCTGGTAGCGGATTCCGTAGGAGAGAGTGAGTTGGGGGGTCAGCTTCCAGGTATCGCCGAAGTAGATTTCGGTTTCGTAGTAGCGATAGATGAGGTCGAGTCCGGACCCCTGGGCCTGGACCTGGCCCTTGTTGTTGTAGTTGAAGTTGCTGGAGACGTCAGCGAAGGCGCCGAGGGCGGTGGTGAAGAGGCTATCCCAGATGGAGGTTGCGCCGCTGTTGATGTCGGCAGGACGGAGGGTGGGATTGAGTCCGGTGAGATAGGTATTGCCGGTGATGCCGACGGAGGGGAAGTTGTAGTTCTCCGCGGCGAATTCGTTGGGCGTTTCCCACTTGAAGGTTCCGCCAAAGGCGAAGCTGTGATTGCCCTTCTGCCAGGCGAAGTCGTCGCGCAGGATGGGAATGGGATAGGTGCGGAGCTGGCTGTTGCTGCCGCCGGCGTAGGGACCGCTGAGGCCGCTGAATGCATATTGGTTGAGGCCCTGGGGGTTATAGATGGCTGGGAACTGGTAGTTCTCATAGGTCTCGCCGTAATAGACCTTGTTGAGCATGGTGTTGCTGATGGACCAGGTGTGGCCGACCACCCAGGCATAGCTCTGGTCGTAGAAGGGATAGGTGGGCGGATCGCCGGGGAACTGGATTGCGTCCTGGGTGCCGGTAGTGCGGGTGAAGGTGCCGCGGCCGAAGAGCTTCATCTTGCTGTTGAGGTTGTAATCGACTCGCTGAACATAGTCGTTCTCTGTGTAGGGGAAGGGCGCATTGAAACGGAAGCCGGCGGTATTGACGAGGTCGCCGACAGCTCCGGAGAGATCGTTGGCGTGGGGATAGCGGCTGTTCATGAGGGTGAGGAGAGGTGCGTCAAAGCCGATGCCGGCCGGATCGAGGGCCTGGACCTGAGTGGCGTTGAGGGTGGAGGTAACGCACGCGTCGTTGCTGGAGTCGTTGCAATAGGCGAGATTGCCGTTGCGGTAGGAGTCGAGGGGGACAGTTCGATCTTCAAGATTGGTGAGGGTATCGTGGCGGCCGTTGTAATCGAAGAAGAAGAAGGCCTTGTTGTGCCTGATGGGACCGCCGATGTTGCCGCCGAACTGGTTGCGGATGAGCGGGGGGCGGGGCGTGCCGTTGTTATTGTTGAACCAGTTGTTGGCTTCGAGGTCGGTGTCGCGGTGGTATTCGACGAGGGCGCCATGAAACTGGTTGGTGCCGCTGCGCGTGACGAGTTCGAATTGTCCGCCGCCGCCCTGGCCGGCGCTGGAGAGCGGACCGGCGGTGACGCCGCGGAACTCCTGGATGGAGTCAACGGGAGCGTTGGCGACGATGTTGGCGAATTGGCCGGTGGCATTGTCGTTGACTTCGAGGCCGTCCACGGTGACGTTTGTCTGATCAGTACGCGCGCCGGTGACCGAGCCATCGAGGGTTACGCCGGGCTGCATTGTAAAGAGCGCAGCGGGACTGTCGCGGTCTTCGACAGGAAGGTCCTGGACGAACTGAACTTCAAAGTTGTTGCCGATGGTGGCGTCTGTGGTGTTGAGGGTGAGGTTCTCGCTGGCCGCGGAGACCTCGACTGTTTCGGAGGCTGCGCCGATGGTGAGATGGCCATTCTGGACGCGGGTGTTATCGACGTTGAGATATACGCCGGTGACGACGAAGGGCTTGAAGCCGTCGCGGGTGAAGATGATCTTGTAGCCGGGGCCGGGCTTGATCTGGCTGAAGGTATAGGAGCCGACCTCATTGCTGACTGTTTTATAGGTGGCGCCGGTGAGGGGATTCTCAAGCGAGATGGCAACGCCCGGGACGACGGCTCCGGAGGGGTCAGTGACCACACCGGTGACTGAAGCAACGTCCTGGGCATGCACAAGGCTGGGAAGGGAGAACAAGAGAACAAGTAGGAGTGAGCAAGTGTTGATTTTCAGGTATCGCATGACGGGGTGTCGGCCTCCTGATTGAATTGAGCTTACCGTGCAATTCGTGGGCCAACATTGTCAAGGGGATGTTTTTGATGGAAGCACAGGGGTATTGGAGCGGAAGGCATCCGGAATCGTGGATGGGTATATGGAAAAGCATACATAGAAGAGGGTGGGATGTAGCGGGTGGTTTGCAGTGGAGAGGGAGGTTCGGAGCGGATGGGCGGGAGCGGTTGCTCGCTGACCAACGACGAAGGCCCGGCGAGGATGCCGGGCCTTCTGTATTGAGCGCGGGGCTTGTGTCAGATGCGCATGGGCATGAGGACGTAGCGGTATTTGTACTCTGCCTCGGGGTCTTCAGGGCGCATTTGGCCGGCGGATTGGGAGTCTTTGAACTCGAGGCGAACTTCGCCCTCGTTGCTGAGCGCTTTTAGGAAGTCGAGGATGTAGTCGGAGTTGAAGCCGACCATGATGGGGTCGCTGGCGTAGGGGGTATCGATGGTGTCTTCGCTCTCGCCGGACTCGGCGGAGTTGGAGCTGATTTTGAGTTCGTTGCCCTCGAGGCGCATGCGGATGGCGCCGGAGCGCTCGTCAGCAAACTGGGCGACGCGCTGGATGGCGGCGGAGAGCTCGGCGGAGCGGACGACGGCAAACTTGGTGTTGTCGCGCGGCATGACGGCTTCAAAGTTGGGGAATTGGCCATTGAGCTTGCGGGTGCTCAAGGTGCGATGGCCGACGCGGAAGAAGAGAGTGTGCTCATCGTCGGCAAACTCGACCTTCTCGGCTTCTGTGTTGGCGAGGAGCTGTTGCAGTTCCTGAAGGGCCTTGCGGGGAATGAGGACGCGCTTTTCTCCGCTGATGCCTTCGAGGGTCTCGTTGGGCTTTTCGACGTAGGAGAGCCGGTGACCGTCGGTAGCGACCATGGCGAGCGACTCAGCCTTGATGACCAGGAGGGCGCCGTTGAGGGTGTAGCGCGACTCCTCACTGGAGATGGCGAAGATGGTGCGCGCGATGAGTGTTTTGAGGGCGACGGTGGAGATGCCCGTGACAGGGATTGCAGGAAAGTCTGGAACCTGGGGATAGTTGGCGCGGGCCATGCCGACCATCTTGGTGTTGGAGCGGCCGGAGCGGATCTGGACCCAGTGGTTTTCAAGAAGCTTGATGGAGATGTCTCCTTCAGGCAGGAGCTTGATGTAGTCGTACAGCTTGCGCGCGGGGATGGTGCAGGCGCCGGGCTTTTTTACCTTGGCGGCTGCGCTGGTGCGGATGGCCTGGTCGAGGTCAGTGGCGGTGATGTTGAGCCGGTCACCCTCGGCTTCGATGAGGAAGTTGGACAGAATTGGAATGGTGGTTTTGCGCTCGACCACGCTTTGCGTCGCGGTAAGCTCCTTAACCAGTTCCTGCCGGCTTACGGTAATCTCCATCGCTGCCCCCTGCGTGGCGGGCTTCTCAACCTCGGTTTCGACGATCGGCATGGGCCCACCTTGGCTTGAAGAAACACGCTGCTGTACTGGCCACACTCTACAACAAGTTGCGGTCGCGCAGAAACATGTGTCCTTGGCTGCTTTCGATTGTAGCCACGTATGGGTTACGGCGTGCGTGGAAAACAGGGTCGCTTCTGTTGATTGGGGAGCGGTTTGGGGTGAGGGGCTGGCTGGTTAGCTTTTTGGGGTGAGCAGGGTTCCCGTGGGGTGATTGGCCAGGGCAGCCTGGTGTGTGACGGAGAGTGGGGATTAGAGAAGAAATATTAAATACAAAAGCAGTAGTACCCGTAGGCGAACAGGAAAAGTGGAAAGCTGGTTTAACTTGTTGGTGGCTTGGCGGTTGGGGTGTTGCCTTGTTTTCTAAAACTCAACTGTGGAATACAGGATCGCTGGAAAACATGGGGAGTTGAGGTTGTTGGGGCGCCGGGTTTCCCACGTCTCCCACAGGGGCAGTGAAAAGGGCTGTGAAGAGACGGTGGTTTATGTGAAAAAGCGGCGCACAGGAGCATGGGGCGAGGGGATGGAGAGAGCATGCGATTCACAGTGAAGATGGATTGCACCGTTTCTGCAACGATGGGCGACGGGCTGAAGAGGTTGGCTGTGCGGGCGAACAGGACGCGAAGAGGCTTTCCCGGCAAAGGCATTTTGGGGTGGATTTCCCATTCCAGCAAACGGGCGAGAGGGATTGCAGCTTTTGCGTTGGTGCGGGATCTGGAAGACTCCTAGACTTGTTTCCTAGAGTTGGGGAGAGAGGCAGAGGCGATGAGCATTGACATCCGGAGCCTGGAGAACCAGTTGCTGCAGATGTCGACTGCAGACGCGCCGGGCCGCGAGTTTTGCGAGGCTATCTCAGAGTTGGCGCGGAAAGGCCGTTTTGGCCAGTTGAAGGATATTCTGCCGGGTATTGTGTACGACGAGTTGTGGGAGCGGTACCAGCAGGATACAGCCGCGTTTGTAGCTGGCTGGCAGATGCTGGCGCAGGAGATGCGTCAAGGGTTTATCCAGCACGCACGGCAGCGGCTGACCTCATTGACGCGGCTGCAACAGGCTGAGAGCGCCCCGGCAGTACCGGCATGGCAGGAGATTCAGCGCGCATTGGATGGGCAGCAGAACGACCTGCTGCGGGCGGCCTTTGCCCTGGAACTGCTGGAGCTGGTGGAGCCGGCTGTGTTGCGCGCGACGCACCTGCGGGAGTGCGTTGTGGCCGCGCCGAGCTCGGAAGAGGCTGACCGGTACCTGGACGAGGCGACGCGCTGCTATTTTCTGGGAATGTTTACGGCCTGCGCGGTGATGTGCCGTTCCGTGCTGGAGGAGGCAATCAAGCAGAAACTTCCGGCGCCGTTTGGGCGGCAGGTTCGCAGTCGCTACCGCAACGCCGCGACGCTGGGCAATTTGCTGCACGAGGTGAATAATAATCTGCACCTGACGGGGATTGACGCGGAGTTTCCGCAAGTGGCGAACCAGGTGAACGATTGCGGCAAGAAGGCTGTGCACCAGGGGTTGCTTTCAGAGGATGAGGCGCGCGCGTGCCTGCAAAATGCGCGCCGGGCGCTGCAGTTGCTGTTGTGTTGAGGCGCAGGTCGCGCACGGCTGGGATGGGCCTTTTATACTGATCTTTCCATGTCCTACGCCGCAGCCATTGAACAACTGAATGCCATGGTTCCCGAGCTGTATACGGGAGCGGGAGAGCCTCGGCGGAAATTCTCGCTGGAGGAGATCGGAATTCTGCTGGCGGAGTTGGGCGATCCGCAGCGGGGTTTTCCGTCAGTACTGATTGCGGGGACGAATGGGAAGGGGTCGACGGCTGCGACGCTGGCCTCGATTCTGACGGCTTCCGGGGTGCGCACGGGGCTGTATACGTCGCCGCACCTGGCGCGGGTGAATGAACGAATCCGCATTGACGGGGCGGAGATTGGCGACGATGTGTTTGCTCGGCTCTACTTCAGGGTGCACGACGCTGCCCAGAGGCTGACGTTGGACGGGCGGCTGGCGCAACTGCCGAGCTTCTTTGAGGTGTTGACCGCGCAGGCGCTCAGCTACTTTGGCGAGGCGGGCGTGCAGGCGGCGGTGCTGGAGGTGGGCATGGGCGGGCGGCTGGACGCCACAAACATTGTGGACCCGCTGTTGTCAGTGATCACCGACATCTCACTGGAGCATACGGAGTGGCTGGGGCCGACGATCACCGCGATCGCGCGGGAGAAGGCGGGAATTCTGCGGCGCGGAGGAACGCTGATTACGCTGCCGCAGCACGCAGAGGCGAACCTGGTGCTGGGCGAGGTGGCTGCCGAACTGGACGTGCGTGGGGTGAGCGCCTCAGCGTATATGCCGCCGATGGGCGCCGGCGCAGAGGGGGCGTATGCAGTGGAAGCGCTGGGCGAAGAGGTGTGTGTGGATTCGCCTCTGAAGGGAGCGCATCAGCATCGCAATGTGGCGCTGGCGATTGCGGCGGCCGTGGAGCTGGCAGGGACGCATGGCTTTCCGATTAGCGCAGAATCGCTGGCGAGAGGGATTCGCGAGACCCGCTGGCCGGCGAGGCTGGAGCGGATTGAGCGGGGCGGGGTGAAGTGGATTCTGGATGTTGCGCACAATCCTGCCGGGGCGTGGGCGTTGCGTGCTGGGCTGCGGAGCGTGTGCGACGAAGGGCGCGCGCGGACGCTTGTGTTCAGTTGCCTGCGCGACAAGCCGGTGGAGGAGATGGGGCGGATTCTGTTTCCGCTGTTTGACCGGGTGATTGTTGCGCCCATCCATTCATCCCGCGCCGCCACAGTGAAGGATTTGGAAGCAGCGGTTCGGAAGACGGGCGTTGAGGCGCTGGCGGCCGAGTCCGTGAGTCGGGCTCTGGAGCTGGCTGCCGAGCGCTCGCAGGGCGGGGCGGTGGTGGTTTCAGGATCGGTTTACCTGGTGGGGGAGGCGCGGAGCCTTCTGCTTGCCGACGAGGGTTCACGATGAAGCGGCGGCCGGAGCCAATGCCGTGGGTCTACCGCCTCTGCACGTGGGGGATTCAGGCGCCGGTGATGACGGTGATCACGATTGTCTGCGGTTCGCTCTCGCTGCTGGTGTCGTTCGCGGAGAGGCACGGCCGGATGCAGCACAGGATTGCGCACGTCTGGGCGCGGGCCCTGGTTTGGTGCACGGGCTGCCGGATGACGATACGAGGAGCAGAGAATCTGCGGAAATATCCGGTGGTTGTGTTTGCGGCCAACCACACGTCATACATGGACACGCCGGTGATCTTTGCGTCGCTTCCGTGCCAGTTCCGCATTCTGGCCAAGAAGGAGCTGTGGCCGATTTTCTTTATTGGCTGGTACCTGAACCGGTCAGGGCAGATTCCGATTGATACGCGGAATCCGCGCGCGACGCTCAGTAGCCTGGGGGTGGCGGTGAAGGCTCTGCGCTCGGGGATGCCGCTGTTTGTGTTTCCTGAGGGCGGGCGTACGCCAGACGGGGCTTTGCAGAGCTTTCTCTCGGGAGCGGCGTACCTGGCGATTCGCGCGCAGGTGCCTCTGGTGCCGATTGCGTTGAGCGGGGTGTATGACCTGCTGCCGATGCACACTCATTTCTTTTACCCATGCGAGCTGACGTTGAGCGCCGGCGAGCCGATTGAGACCGCAGGAATGAGCCTGCGCGAGGTGGACGAGCTGACGGAGCGGGTGAAGCAGAGGATTGCGTCGATGCTGGATGAGAATCGGGGGGCGGTGTTTTCCGCTGAACCGATGAGGGTGGAGAGCCAGACCTCGGAGCAGGTATGATGTATGTAAGTAATTGATACTAAATAGGATAATGTGTTTCTGGCGGCTCTGCGGGGGGTCAGAAGATCGTCGGCGACGGAAGTGACACTCATGGTGTGGATTGCGTCTAAAGAGAGTGTGTCGCGGGGGCGTACCTTCGAAGGCAACCTTCACGCTGAAGGCACTTCACGATCTTGCATTCCGTGAGTACACTGGGGTCTCCATGTGCGTCCACATCGCAATTCCCGAACCCACGAGCAACGATTCCGACTATAACCAGCGCTCTTTGCAGCAGTACTTTTTTGCTCTGCATGCCGCTGGCGCGACGCCAATTCTTGTTCCCCTGCACGAGCGGCAGGACCGCGTGGCGCGGCTGCTGGCGGGGGTGCAAGGGATTCTGCTGCCGGGGAGCCGGTTCGATGTGGATCCGCAACGCTATGGCGAAGAAGCAATCCCCGAATGCGCAGAGGCGGACCCGAGCCGCACGGCGGTGGATGAGCTGTTGCTGCAAGATGCGTTCAGCATGTACAAGCCGATTTTGGGCATCTGCCAGGGCATGCAGAGCCTGAATGTCTGGTGCAACGGGTCGCTGGTTCAGGATCTGAAGACCGAAGTGAATCACCGGCCGGGACGCGAAGTGGCCGAAGCGCACACGGTACGCGTGACGCCGGGGTCGCGGCTGGCCGGGTTGGTTCCACGCGGGAAGAAGGGCGAGCCGTGGGTGAACTCGAGCCATCATCAGGCGATCCGGGTGGCAGGCGACAATCTGCTGGTGAGCGCAGTCTCTCCGGCGGATGGAGTGATTGAGGCTGTGGAGCTGGACTCGGCGGATCATTTTGTTCTGGGCGTTCAATGGCACCCGGAACGGACGTACACGAGCAGCGCCTTTTCGCGGGTGATTTTCTCGGCGTTTGTGCAGGCGGCGGTGGTGTGGCAGCCGCGGCGGGTAGAGGAATCGGCTGTTCCGGCATGAGCGACGAGAGGCAAGGCACGGCGGCGCGGCTGAATGAGCTGGTGACCGAGGCGGGATTGGAGCCGCTGGAGGGCGCGGTTGCCGGCCGATTTGGGGAGTATTGTTCGCTTCTGCTTCGTTGGAATGCGCGCGTGAACCTGACGGCTATTCGGGACGAGGAAGGCATTCTTTCGCGGCACTTTGTGGAGTCGATTGCCAGTGCGCGGGCGTTGCCTGCGGGGATCGGGACCTTGCTGGATTTTGGTTCGGGCGGGGGATTTCCGGGGATTCCCACCGCGCTGTGCCGGCCGGAGATTGCGGTGACGCTGGCGGAGTCGCAGGGCAAGAAGGCTGCGTTCTTGCAGGAAGCGGTGCGGGTGCTGGGAGTGTCTGCAAGGGTGCATGCGGGACGAGCTGAGACACTGGGTGAGGCCTTCGATTGCGTGACGTTGCGCGCGGTGGACCGGATGGAGGCGGCGGTTCGCGCGGCAGCTGAGCTAGTTAAACCCGGCGGCTGGTTGGCGTTGATGACAACCGTGGGCGAAGCTGAGAAGCTGAAGTCGGCGGCCGGGGCGGAATTTAGTTGGCGCAGCACGACCGCACTGCCGGGAGATGATCGCTTGTTGGCACTCGCGGAGCGAATGGTCAATGCGCCAGCTTGATGAGCGCTAGTTTCCGGATCAGGGCCAGGTCTTTGCTTCCCTTCACCATCAGGCGGATGGCTGTTCCCTCGGGGTAGCGGGGAGCTTCGTCGAGGGTCTTGAGTAGGCTCTTGGACGGATCGGATTGGCGGGCTGCCTCGACTGCCCGATCACCGAGAATGAGGGCAGCGCGGAAGCAGCCATTGCAGGGCCCCAAATAGAGGATGTTGCGCTTCTTGAATTTGAGGCGCAGGGTCCAGCCATATTTGCGGCCGCTTGAAGTCCACTCCTGGCCGGTGAGACCGAGCTCGGTTTCTAACCAACCTACGAGTTCTTTCCATGCATCGACCGACGGGCCGAGGGCCGATGTGATCTCAGCCGCGGAGGGCTGAGTGAGTTTGCCAACGAATGCGTTCGGGTATTCCATGGTGATCCCCCGGATTTGAGTTGGTTGAGGGGTGAGGGGTTGAGCTGCTGTGTGCCGGCGAGCAGCCAGGACGGTAGCCTGAATGGGCGCGGGTTGGAGGCCGCTGTTGGCCTGCGGGGTGGAGTGGTGGTACTTCGGTAGCCTGAGACAAGATGATTGCAGCTATTATGCTCCTGAATTGCGTGGAACGGTGTGGGGCTGGTGCGGTGAAAATCCCCCGGATTTGCCTTGGGGGTGCCCGAGGGCATGGGATAATGCCTGCGTGATCTGGCTTGGCGAGAAATCAGGGTATTTAACAGACTGGGTTACCCAGCAATGGGTGAAGATGACCGGCGTGCGGGTGCGGCTGGAAGAATTTCCGTGGCTTGAGGGGCCGGTGGGGCGGACGCGCGGGATTGGCAAGGAGTTTTTCGAAGAGTATGCGCGCGTGCACAGGCTGGAAGTGGTCCGATCGGGGACGCGGGGGCTGATCCGGGAGTTTGGGGCTCTGCGGGGAGCGGAGAGCGATCCGGCGGCAGTTGCGGCGGCAGTTGCGGATTTTTATGAGCGGACTTCAGAGTACGAGTTGGATGCCTGGTCAGAGTGGAGTGTACTTTTGAAGCCATTTGGGACGGCGTTGGCCTGGCTGTTCAGCCGGCGATTGCAGCAGTTGAATATTCCGCTGTCGCCGCTGGATAGCAGCCGAGGGATGAGCAGTGAGGTAGTTGAGCTGCGCGATCCGCGCACGGGGGAGCTGAAGCAGACCGCGTGGATTCGGGAGCTGCGGGCAACGCAGCGAGCTCTTTACGCAGGGAGCTATTCGGTGTGCCGTGTGCCAGGGTTTCCGGACTCGTGTGTACGGGTGGTTTTCCCATTGCCGAACGGGAGCGCGACGGTGATTTTGAGGCCGCAGTCGCACGCGGATGGCTCTTTTTCGCTGCTTTCCTCGGGGAGTGGGTTTGGGGACCCAGGGTTTTATTTTGTGGTGCGGGGGTGGGATGGGTGGGCCTGGGCGCGTTACGTGCGGGCGATGCGGGAGAGGATCACGGTTTATGGGGCTGAGGCTGGGACGGTACGCGCGGAACATATGCTTTGGCTGCGGGGCATGGTGTTTCTTCGTTTGCTTTACCGGATGCGGGGGGCTTGAGGGCGGGATTACTTTAGGGCTGGAGCCGGGCGGATTGTTCCACGTGGAACATATTTGGGAGGGAGCCCACGGAGGGAATTGTTCCACGTGGAACATCCAACTCCCAGCCCGTTTTGACGCCAGGCCCATTGTGGGACAGGGCGCAAAGATCTCCGGAAGGCATTCGAAAACCAAAGAAGTTTTCCACCATTGGCCCTATTTTCGCCGGCTCGCGGACCCCGCGGCGCACCCACTCAAAAGCCCTTCCTCCTCATGGGTTTCGCCTATGGGAGCACCTGCGTCAACGGGCCGCTTTCCACAGGCGGGCTCGATTCTCCACAGTGCAAGTGGCTACCCCCGAATCGCCTCTTCCCGTTACTCTAAGTTGCCATGGGCAAGATCATCGGAGTCGTGAATCAAAAGGGCGGGGTGGGCAAGACCACAACTGCCATCAACCTGGCCGCGTGCCTGGCATTGGAGAACCTGAAGGTGCTGCTGGTGGACTGCGATCCGCAGGCCAACGCCTCGTCCGGGATCGGTTTTGCGCGGGATGATAACCGCCACTCGATCTACGACGTGTTGATGGGGGACGCTCCGGCCGAGACGGTTGTGCTGCCCACGGAGATTGGCACACTCTGGCTGCTGCCGGGCTCGAAGAATCTGACCGGCGCCAACATTGAACTGGCCTCTGTGGACGATCGCGCCCTGCGGCTGCGCGATGCCTTGCAGCCGATTCGGGATGAATACGACCTGATTATTCTTGACTGTCCGCCGGCGCTGGACCTGCTTACCCTGAACGCCCTGGTGGCTGCCGATACGCTGATTGTTCCCATGCAGGCGGAGTACTTTGCCCTGGAGGGGATCTCGGAGCTGGTGTCGACTTTGGAGCGGGTGCGAGCAGCGTTCAATCCGGCGGTGACCATCGAGGGCGTTCTGTTGACGATGTACGACGACCGCACGAACCTCGCCCAGCAGGTGACGGAGACGTTGCGCACGTACTTCCGCGAGCGGCTGTTCACGACCGTGATTCCGCGCAATGTGCGGCTGGCCGAGGCGCCCAGCCACGGCAAGCCGGTGGCGCTGTACGATCCAAAATCCCGGGGGACCGAGGCCTATTTTCAGTTGGCAGGGGAGTTCATGGCCCGGAATGGGATCGATATACCGGCTGAACGGGAGCACAGGAATGCCGGTAAGGCTGGACCGGAGCCGGAGGTTCACTCCTGGCCCCACTCCTGACCGATGCGCGTCCCGGCATTCGTGCCGAACGCAAACTCAGCCGATGACCTAATTGTGAACACCGGCGCCTTGAGCCGGAATAGAGGATTTTGAACGATGAATACACCGGTACTTGATACCAAACGCCGCGCCCTGGGGAAGGGCCTTGACTCGCTGCTGCCCCGCGTTCCGGTCACGGTAGCGCCTGTTGCTCCGGAGTCGGAGGGCGGCAAGCCGCTCGAGATTCTGCTGGAACAGATTGATCGCAATCCGTTCCAGACGCGCTCGCAGATGAATGAAGAGCAGTTGGCGGAGCTGGCTGCCTCGATCACGGCAAACGGAGTGGTGCAGCCGGTGCTGGTGCGTCCGCTGGCGAGCGGGAGGTTCCAACTGATTGCCGGGGAACGGCGCTGGCGGGCCTCGCAACTGGCGGGGAAGAAGACCATTCCGGCGATTTTGCGCCAGGTGTCAGACGAGCAGGCGATGGAGATTACCATCGTCGAAAACCTGCAGCGAGCCGACCTTAACCCGATGGAGCAGGCGCGGGCGTTCGAGCGGCTGGCGCGCGAGTTTCACATGACGCAAGAGCAGATGGCGGTGCGGACCGGGAAGGATCGGGCGACGGTGGCCAACTTTCTGCGGCTGCTGCGGCTGCCGGCGAGCGTACAGGCCCGGGTGGAGACCGGCGAGCTGAGCTTTGGCCACGCGCGGACTTTGCTGGCTTTCGAACATGCGGAGGAGATGGAAAAGGCAGCTCAGCGGATCGCCGCACTTTCGCTATCTGTTCGCCAGACCGAGAATTACGTCCAAGGTCTGATTCACCCGGAAAAGGCGGCAAAGAAGAATCAGAAACCGGAGGCTCCGCTGGACCCGAACGTGAAGGAAGTGCAGGAGCGGCTGCAACGGGCGCTGGGACTGAAGGTGAACATTGAAGACCACAACGGCCGCGGCAAGGTGATTATTGAATATGCGCGCCTGGAAGACTTCGATACGCTGCTGGAGCAGTTGGCGGGGGAGTGAGCGGGGACCCAGCGCGGCGGAGGGATGATAGCGGCGTAGAAGTTGGGAACACTTGAGAATGCGCCGACAGAATGGCTCTATCGGAAGCGAAGGCTACTCGGTGTCTGGCTTGGTGCTTTCTTCTTCTTCGCCTTCAACGGAGATGCGCAGCGAGCGGAGGAAGTGGAGATCGTGCTGGGTGAAGGGCGGCTCGACGGCGCCATCCTCGCCCTCAGCTTCCTCAGCCTCTTTGGCGGCCAGCTCGTTCAAGCCGATGGTGGCCTCGAGCATGAGCAACACATCGAATCCGTGTTGCCGGATATCGGAGACGACTCCGGCAATCTGCTCGCTCTCAATGACCGACTCATGGATGGCCTCGCCCAGTTGCTGGATCAGTTCGCGCAGTCGGGATGTCACAGGTACCTCCAAGGGCGGCGGCCGGCGCGGAGCTTGAAGCGCCAGGAGCAGCATGAGTTTTATCTACCTTACTTCCGGCTTCGACCGGGGGCAATGGCGAATCGCAAATAAGCTGTGAAAAGCCGCGCCGCAATCGTCGCTGCTACCATGATAGACGAGATGAAACCGCAACGTATCGGCCGGATTCTGGGTACAGGATTGCGGGTTGCCGGGCGCATAGCCGGCGAGCAGATGGCGGCCAGCGCCAGGGCCAAAGCTGCTTCGGCTGCGGCGCAGCCAGCCGTGAATCCTGGCCAGCGAGGGCAGGCGGCGGGGCAGGTGGCGGGTCAGGCTGCGCGCGGCGTTGCCCGTGGAGTAGGCGGCTTTTTGCGCCCGTTTGGCCGTGTGGGCGGCGTGTTGTGGCTTGAGGTGACGGGAGTTTTCTTTCTGCTGCCGGTGCTGGTGTTTGCGCCGAATCTGTGGCGCTACCGGGCGAGTTGCCTTCAAGGGCCGGACCATCGCACATTTCTGGTGACGGCCGGCGTAGTCGCCGTCTTTCTCTACCTGGGAGTGAGTTCGTTCTGGCGGGCGCACAAGCGGTCAGCTCAGCGCAATTAGCCTTTCGACTGCTCGCTCGGGGAGGGCCGGGTCAACGCCCAGACGATGCCGCCGACCACTGCCAGCAGAATCAGCATGGGGAAGAGGCCAAGGCCTCTCGCGAATCCCAAACGCACCAGCGTCATTGCAGCGAGTCCAACGGTCAGCATGCGATGCCTCCCAGAGCCGGGAAACCTTGCCCGGTCTCTGCATTTATTGAGACGCAGATCGGGGAGCAAAGTTGTTGTGGGGAATCGCGGGTGGCGTTCAGGGTGCCTCGGTCTCTGAGGCTTGGCGGGAGGTCCGGTATCGCAAGTTAGCTTCGAAGCGCTGCTGCGGGCCTGACTTTGCGCGGCCTGCCGCCCAAGCGGCCGTTCTGTTTTGCGGCGGAGGCCTTAGCGGCGCTTTTGCGCCTGCCGCCGGCAGAGCCGAGTCGGCTGGCCATCCATCGCTTTGAACCAAGAAAACCCTCAAGCAATGCAGGCAGGTAAATGTCCGCGTCGAGCTTGGGAAAGTGAATGCCAAAGCCGGAGGGAGAGATCTCGATTGGTTCAAGCTGCGAGGGGGTTGCGCTCTCAAGGCCCTCGGCGTCACTCGGAGAGAAAGCCACATCGAGGCCTGAGCTGAGGCGAACGAGGACCCTGCCTAGTCGGGCGTCGTAGTGCGCGCTGACAGCCGTGGGATGCGAAGCCTGGAGCTGCTTCGCTCTTTGATTTGCCCGCTCGATTTTCTTATCGAGTTCCATGAATGCTCTCCCAGGCACTGCACAGCGGCGTGAGGCTTTCGGCGAGCACACGCTGAATACGGGCCAGATCGCGGGCAGCAAACCCGTAGTTCTCCCGCAGTGCGACCGGGCCTGCCGGGCAATTGAGCTCAAAGACAGCCTCATGGCCGTCACCGATCACGTGTACATGAGCCGGGCGGTGGTCGTTCGGGTAAACGGCTACGCGCAGGGCGCCAATCCTGAGTACGGTTGGCATTGATTATCCTAGCATAAAGCGAAGCGGTTGGGTTTATATCAGTTCTACTTATTCGGAAGCGCCGCGCTCAGGATTCCCCGAAGTTCGCCGCGTTGCATTTCAGAAAGGCCTGCGAGGCTCATGGCAAAGCAAGCGCTGGAGTGGAGGACGAGGACAATGATCCCGTCCTTTTCGCGCCAGGAGACATAGATGTTCCACCCTGTTTGCGAAGAGGTGCCGCTCGTATTTCGAATCTGGATCGAATCAGGCGCGACGTTCACCGTGAATTGGCCCTGCGCCACCGGGTCTTTTCGGTAGATGCGGCGAAGGCGCATCGGGCCAAGCCTTACCAGAAGGAAAACCCAGACCGCCGCGAGCAACACGAATGGGCCGACATTCACCAGGAGTGCCTGCGCGACCGAGGGCTTGTTCGCTGGCTCGACGGTTTGTAACGGAGCGGCTGTCGTGTCGTCTTGGACAACTGGTGGATGACTGGTCTTCTGAACAACTGCCCAGAGCAGCATTAGGCAAATCAAGACGAACACCCAGAACATGACGGTCCTGAAGACAGTGCGAGATGACGACTTACGCCCCAGCTTGCAGGCTCGCAAATACTCGGCTTCAGTTAGTTTGTAGCTGAATTCCATGCACGCCAGCGTAGCACGGTCCTGCGCGACCTGCCGTGATTAGCCTGCGGTAATCGCTCTCTCCCCGAGAGGCGCGGGGCGAGGGCGTAGGTGAACTGGACTGGACTGGGTTGTGGGCCTGCGGGCTAAACGAGCGGCTTGTCGGGATTGCGCATGAGGCGCCAGACGCCGAGGGCAACGGCCAATGCGCCTATTCCATAGGAGAGCAGGGCGCGGTTGCCGGTGTGGATGGACCATCCCTGGTAGAGCGCGAAGGCGCCGACGGCAAACATCAGGATTGCGCGAAACAGATTCATTGGTTCCTCTTCTTTGAGAGTATCTTCTCGTATTGGGCGCGTGGGGCCGGTTTGACCCCGCGCGCGCCGAGTCCCTATCGTGAACAGGGTACAGCAGTGCAGCTTGAAAGGAACATCCCCATGACCAGCCCCGACTCAACCGCCGCAACTGAATTGAAGAAGACCGCGCTCAACGCCACGCATCGCGCCCTGAAAGCCAGGATGGTGGATTTTGGGGGGTGGGATATGCCGGTGGAGTATCCGGGGGCGGGGGGCGGCTTGATTGCCGAGCATCTGGCGGTGCGGACCGGCGTGGGGCTGTTTGACGTGAGCCACATGGGCGAGATCCAGTTTCGCGGGCCGGGATCGCTGGCGGCTATCCAGCACATCACCATGAATGACGCCAGCAAGCTGAAGGACGGGCAGGCGCAGTACTCCGCGCTGCTGACGCCGGAGGGAACGTTTGTGGACGACATCCTGGTGCACCGGCTGAGCGAGAACGATTTTCTCTTGGTTGTCAACGCCGGCACGAAGGATAAAGACGTAGCGTGGATTCGGCAGCAGGTGGGGCGGTTTCCGTCGATTCATATCAGCGACTACTCGGCGTACTATTCGCAACTGGCCGTGCAGGGGCCGCGGGCTCTGGAGACGCTGCAAAAGCTGACCAAGGTGGATCTGGCGGGGATCAGGAACTACTGGTTTGCGTGGGGGACGGTGGCTGGAGTGCCGAATGTGCTGATCGCACGGACGGGCTACTCGGGCGAGGATGGGTTTGAGGTGTATCTGCCGGCTGACGAGGCGACGACGGTGAAGATCTGGGAGGCGCTGATGGAGGCGGGCGCGGAATTTGGCATCCGGCCGTGCGGGTTGGGGGCGCGGAATACGCTGCGGCTGGAGGCGGGGATGCCGCTGTATGGGCACGAGATCTCAGATGAGATCAACGTGCTGGAGGCGGGGCTGGAGCGGTGGCTGAAGCTCGACAAAGGCGAATTTCTTGGTCGTGAGGCGTTGGTGGCAGTGCAGGCAGCGGGCGGGCCGAAGCGGAAGCTGGTGGCTCTGGAGATGGTGGACCGGGGCATTGCTCGGGATGGGTACCCGGTGCTGTCGCTGGATGGAGAAGAGATTGGCGTGGTGACTTCAGGGTCGCCTGCGCCGTTTTTGAAGACGAATATCGGGTTTGCGCTGGTGCGGCCGGCGGTGGCGGCTGGCCGGGAGGATGTGCTGGTGCAGGTGCGGGCGAACCAGGTAAGGGCGAAGCAGGTGGCGGCGCCGTTCTATAAGAGGGTGAAGAAGTAGGGGAACGGTTTTTCGCTCAGCGGGCGGACTACAAACCTGGTTGACATGTGTACACATTTGTGTTCACAATAAGGGTGATCGATGAAAGAAGTCGATCTTGAGTTCGAGTGGGACGAGGCCAAGTCCAAGATCAACCTGGAGAAGCACGGCGTCTCGTTCCTGACCGCAGCAGCGATCTTCTCAAACCAGAGACTGGAGCGCATCGACGACCGATAGGATTACGGCGAGGTGCGCTGGATTGCGCTGGGCCGGGCCGGGATCGAGGTCTACCGCGTTGTCTTTACCTAGCGCGGCGAGAGTCTCATCCGCATTGTCAGCGCCCAGAAAGGGAGCAAGAATGAAGAAGATATCTACTACCGTGAGACATTCTCTTAGCGAGATCGAGGCCATGCGCGAGCGGGGTCTCGACAAGACCCGGCCCGATGCCCCCCGTGCGGAGTCTCTCGGCGAGGAGTTCTGGAAATCCGCGCGTGTGGTGGTGCCTCCGGGAAAGACCTCGGTGCATCTTCGCCTGGACAGCGACGTGGTGGAGTGGTTCAAATCGCATGGCAAAGGCCACTTGACCCGCATGAATGCGGTGCTTCGCGCCTACGTTGGGGCACAAAATCGTTGCGCCTGAGGGTTCGAACGGGGCTGTCCCGTTTCCTGGTAGAAATTCCGGTCTCTGAGTGACATAAGTTACTGAGGCAGGCATGGCTCTTCCCTACGCTGGGGTTGAGAGGCTCCCCCTCTCAATGCACGCTGCGCTGGTTGATGCGCGGTGCGCGGGAGGCGACTATGGCAACAGCAACCCAGGCAACCCGGCATGCTGAAGAGCAACCCATCTTTCTGCAGACCTTGAACAACGAACGGCACAAGAGCCTGATGCTGCGGGCGTGGATCTTGAGCGGGCTTTGCTTTATGGCGCTGCCGGGGACGCTGCTGGGGTTCAGCAACCTGATGGCGATCAGCACGACACACGGGCTGCACCCGCTGCCAGCGGCATGGATGCAAGGGCACGGGCATGCGCAGGTGTTTGGGTGGATTGGCAGCTTCATCCTGGGCATTGGGTTGTATTCGCAGTCTGCGAAAGGGCGCGGGGCCAGGCAACTGGCGCTGGCCTGCTTTGTGCTCTGGACCGTGGGCGTGGCGCTGCGTTGGCTGACCAGCATCTATGGCTGGGAGTGGCGGATTCTGCTGCCGGTCTCAGCGGGGCTGGAGTTGGCGGCGTGGCTGCTGTTCTACAGGTCGGCATCAGGACACAAGCGGACGCACTCTGCCGAGCCGGCCGCAGCCAAGGCAAAGATGCCGATGTGGATGGTCTCAGTGCTGGTCAGCACCGCGGGTTTCTTCGCTGTGGTGGCCTTCAACGCAGTGGAGTGTGTGAACCTTGCCGTGCGCGGGAGCGAGCCTGCGTTTCCGCATGCTCTGGATCAGCGCTATCTGCTACTGATGGGCTGGGGCCTGCTGGTTCCGGTGGTGTGGGGATTTTCAGCGCGGTGGTTGCCGGCGTTTCTTGGCATCGCCGGGCCGAATACACTCCTGATGCAACTGGCGCTTGCGCTGGATGTTGCCGGCCTTGGCTGTGGGCTGAGCGGATGGATGCGGGCTGCGACGGCCGTGCTTGCGTGCAGCGCGATCGTGATCGCTTTTGCACTGCAACTGGTGCGCCGTCCGCAGACGCACGCGAAGACGCAGGGTATTCACCCCAGCTTTCCGGTGTTCATTCGGCTGGCGTATCTTTGGCTCGTGGCGGCCGGCGCGCTGAGTGTTCGGGCCGCGCAGGCTGACGTGCATGGCGGTATCTGGGGCGCTTCGCGGCACGCTTTGACAGTGGGTTTTGCGGCGACTATGGTCTTCAGCATTGGCCCGCGCATCCTTCCCCACTTTGGCGGCGTTCAGGCCCTCTTCAGCAAGACCCTGATGTTTGCCAGCCTGCTGCTGCTCGAAACCGGCTGTACGCTGCGGGTTACTTCAGAACCACTGGCCTACGAAGGCTTGCTGCCGCTGGCCTGGAAAGTGCTGCCGGTCTCAGGCGTTTTGGAGCTGAGCGCGGTGCTGCTGTTTGCCTCCAATATGGCGCAGACATTTCTGGCCGGGAAATCTGCCTTTGCCGCCGATCCGGGGCGAGAAGCGGCGGTCTCACGAACGTAAAAAGATTGCATTGCTGGTGACTTAAGTCCCTGCGTTCGGACTGCTTGTGTCTCTACTGTCAGCTTGCAGTGCTCTTTTCATGGAGGAATCATGTCGTACAGGAAATATTGGGTGGCTTTGGCCATCGTGATTATTGGATCGTTTGCCGTGCTGGGCGGCGTGGGCCGGCAGATGATCAGCCAGGCGCCGCCGCTTCCGGATGTCTACACAACCGATGGGCAACTTTTCTTTACAGGGAGCACGATCACCGACGGACAAGGGGTGTGGCAGTCGATCGGCGGCCAGGAGATTGGCACGGTGTGGGGTCACGGCGCGTACATTGCGCCGGACTGGAGCGCGGACTGGCTGCATCGTGAGGCTGAGATTCTGCTGAACGGCTGGGCTGGCCAAGAAGGCGCCGCGAGCTTTGCGGCGCTCAATGCCGACCGGCAGGCGGTGTTGAAGGCGCGGCTGATTCGGGTGATGCGGACCAACACCTACGACGCGGCGCTGAATCGGGTGACGATCGATGGAGATCGCGCGGCGGCTTTTGCGCAACTTGCCGCCTACTATACCGACGTGTTTGCAACCGGCCGCGCCGAGTATGCCATTCCTCAGGGCGCGCTGGTGAACTCGGCCAAGCAGAAGCAACTGGCGGCGTTCTTCTGGTGGACCTCATGGGCCGCGAGCACCGAGCGCCCGGGCTCTGAGACCACGTACACCAACAACTGGCCGCATGAGCCGCTGGTGAACAACGTGCCGACTGCGGGCGCTGTGCTGTGGAGCATTCTGAGCATTGTTGGGCTGCTGGCTGGCATTGGCGGGATGGTGTGGTGGAGCGCCTCGCAGGAGAAGGTCCTGGTTCGCGGGCCTTATCCAGAACAGGATCCATTTCTCGCTGTCGCGCCCACTCCCTCGCAACGCGCGGCCATGAAGTATTTCTTTGTGGTGGTGATCCTTTGGGGGGTGCAGATTCTGATGGGCATCCTGACGGCGCATTATGGCGTGGAGGGCCACGGATTCTATGGCTTCCCGCTGGACCATTATCTGCCGTACGCCGTGACCCGGACCTGGCATCTGCAACTGGCTATTTTCTGGATTGCCACCTCATGGCTGGCAACGGGGCTTTATGTTGGGCCGGCGGTGAGCGGGCATGAGCCGAGGTTCCAGCGGCTGGGCGTGAATGTGCTCTTCTGCGCGCTGGTGCTGGTGGTGGGTGGCTCGCTGGCAGGCGAGTGGCTGGGCATTCAGCAGCGGCTGGGCAACATGTGGTTCTGGTTTGGGAGCCAGGGGTATGAGTATGTTGACCTGGGAAGGTTCTGGCAGATTCTGCTGTTGATTGGCCTCATTCTGTGGCTTGTGTTGATGGGGGCTGCGCTGAAGCCGGCGCTGGTTCGCAAGAGCGAGGACCGGTCGTTGCTGATTCTGTTTCTCATCTCCAGCATTGCGATTCCGCTGTTCTATTCCGCGGGGCTGATGTATGGGCAGCGCAGCCACCTGGTGACGGCCGAATACTGGCGCTGGTGGGTGGTTCACCTGTGGGTTGAAGGCTTCTTTGAGGTATTCGCGACGGTCGTGATCGCCTTCCTGTTTACGAAGCTCAGGCTGATTGAGATTCGCACCGCGACCAGGGCGGCGTTGTTCTCGACGGCGATCTTCCTTTCCGGCGGGATCATCGGCACCTTCCACCACTTGTACTTTGCGGGAGCAACGCCGGCGGTGATTGCGCTGGGCGCGATCTTCAGCGCATTTGAAGTGGTTCCGCTGACGCTGGTGGGCTTTGAGGCGTGGGAGAATCTGCGCCTGGCGCAGCCGACCAAGAAATCGCCGTGGATTGCGAATTACAAGTGGCCCATCTACTTCTTTGTGGCGGTGGCTTTCTGGAACCTGGTGGGCGCGGGGCTTTTTGGCTTCCTCATCAACCCGCCTATCTCGCTCTATTACGTGCAGGGCCTGAACCTGACCCCGGTACACGGGCACACGGCGCTGTTTGGCGTGTACGGAATGCTGGGGCTGGGTCTGACGCTCTTCTGCCTGCGGGCGCTGAGTCCGGCGCGCAAGTGGAAGCAGAGGTGGCTGAGTTGGTCGTTCTGGTCACTGAACTTCGGCCTGATCTTCATGGTGATTCTGAGCATGTTGCCGGTGGGGCTGTTGCAGGCATGGGCGTCCATCGAGCGCGGCACATGGTATGCGCGTTCAGCGGAGTTCATGCAGTCTGACCTGATCAACACGCTGCGCTGGCTGCGGGTTCCGGGCGACATTCTGTTTGCTTTGGGAGCTGTGTTCTTTGCCTGGTTTGTCCTCGGTCTGCTAACGGGACACTCCTATGAGAAGGAGAGCACGGCCAACCAGGGCTGATGGGTTGCCCCACCTCTGCTGCGGGAGATCGCCGCAGGGGTGGGGCAACTTTTTGCTTTGGTCAATTGATCAGACCTGCATCACTTCGGCTTCTTTTTTGTGGGAGAGTTCTTCCATGCGGCGGATCTCTTCGTCGGTCATCTTCTGGATCTCTTCTAGGGAGCGCTTTTCTTCGTCTTCGGAGATCTTCTTGTCCTTGGCGAGCTTCTTGAGGGCGTCGTTGCCGTCGCGGCGGACGTTGCGGACGGCGGTGCGGTGCTCTTCAAGGACGCGGCTCAGGTGTTTGCAGACGTCGCGGCGGCGTTCCTCGGTCATGGGCGGGACGGGGACGCGGAGGACCTTGCCGTCGGAGATGGGGTTGAAGCCGAGGTCGGCGGTGCGGAGGGATTTCTCGATCTCCTTGATGACGCTGGGGTCCCAGGGCGCGACGACGATGAGCTGGGCCTCGGGTGTGGAGACCTGGGCGAGCTGGCTGATGGGGGTTTGGGTGCCGTAGTAGTCGACCTTGACCTGGTCAAGCATGTGGACGCTGGCGCGGCCGGTGCGGGTGGAGGCCAGATGCGCCTGGAAGGTGGCTACGGCGCCATCCATGCGGCGGCGGAGGTTGGTGTTGAGATCTTTGAGTGCCGGGATGCCGGCCATGATGGAAGCTGCCATATCGTTCGTCCTCACAACGTACAAAACAGTATATTAGCGAACCGCGGCGGGATGCTGGGAGCGCGCGGGCAAAGGGCGCTGGACTGTTGCTGGTTATTGGTCAAGGGACGGGGAGGATTCTTTCGCCGGGCCGTTGGTGGCCCAGATGAAGCGGCTGAGGCGGGAGGCGAAGTAAAGCGAGAGAGCGGCGGCGACCAAGCCGCAGAGCGCGGGACCCAGGATGACGGCGAGAAAGGCCGCTCCGAAGCTGGGGTTGAAGAGGTGGGCGGAGAGGATGAGAGCGGAGAAGAGCGCAAAGCCGAGCACCACGGTGGAGACGGACAGGACGAGCAGTGTGAGCAGGAAGGTGAAAATAACGAGGCCGACCGGTGCGTGGCCTAGGCATTCCCTTACTCGGCGCCAGGTGACGAAGAGCGAGCCACCGAGGACCAGGGCGTAGGCTGCCCATGCGATGGGGTTGAGAAAGAACTCAGAGGAAGGGACCATGAAAACTCCAGCTTGGCCGGGATTATACGACGGTGGTCAGCCCGGTTGAAGCGGCCTGCTCGTGGGCATGATAGCTGGAGCGGACGAGCGGGCCGGACTCGACGTGGCGGAAGCCCATCTTGAGAGCCGCGGTTTTGAGGTCGGCAAACTCCTGCGGCGTGTAGTGGCGGGTCATGGGCAGGTGGTCGCGGGAGGGGCGCAGGTACTGGCCGATGGTGAGGATGTCGCAGCCGACGGCGGCGAGGTCGCGGAAGACTTCGAGCAGTTCGACAGTCTCCTCGCCCAGGCCGACCATGACGCCGGACTTGGTTCGGCCTTCGGGGTGCAGCTCCTTGGCGTAGCGCAAGAGCTCGAGCGATCGCTCGTAGCGCGCGCCGGAGCGGACGACGCGGTAGAGGCGGGGCACTGACTCGATGTTGTGGTTGAGCACGCCGGGGCGGGCATCGACGACGATGCGGATGGCCTCGCGGTCGCCCTGGAAGTCGGGGATGAGTACTTCAACGTGGCAACCGGGGGCCTGACGGCGAACCTCTTCAATGACCAGGGCGAAGGCGCGGGCGCCGCCGACGAGATCGTCGTCGCGGTTGACGCTGGTGATGACGGCGAACTGGAGGCCGAGGGTGGCGATGCCTTCCGCGACCCGGCGGGGCTCGTCAAAGTCGATGGGGTCAGGCCGACCTTTGGGGACGGCGCAGAAGCCACAGCGGCGGGTGCAGAGGTTGCCCAGCATCATGAAGGTGGCGGTTTTGTGGTGCCAGCACTCGCCGATGTTGGGGCACTGGGCGCTCTCACAGACGGTGTGAAGGCCGAGCGAGCGGGCCAGGCGCTTGAGGTCGTGGTAGTTTTCGCCCATGGGCGCGCGGGCACGGAGCCACTCGGGCTTGGGGACGGGCGCGGTGCGGGCGGGGGAGATTTGGACCAGATCGATCACGATTTGATTGTAGCGCCGGCGGCAATTGGGCGCTGGGTTGGGCGAAGATTTCAGGGAATGGACTGATATGACCATAGTCATATTCACATGGTCAGGAGTATACTTTGACCTGAAGGGGAGCTCCGATGCGGACCATGGCGGCAGGCGAGTTCAAGGCCAAATGCCTTGCGGTGATGGACGAGGTGAAGGCCACGGGCGAGACAGTCTTCATCACGAAGCGGGGGAAGGTTGTGGCGCGGCTGATTGCGCCGGAAGAGCCGGCGGTCCAGAAAGTGGATGTGGACTCGATCTTCGGCTCGATGCGCGGCCTGATCACCGTGACAGGCGGCGAGGTCGATCCGGGCGAGACCTTGATCCCAATCGGAAAGTGGGACCACCTGAAGGAAGACTGGTCCGAGTTTCCGCCTGAATGATTTTGCTCGACACGCACGTCGTGATCTGGCTGCTGACGGCACCGGAGCGCATCTCAGTTGCCGCGGCGCGGGCCATCGCGGAGGCGGGTGCGCGCGGGGAGATGCCTGGAGTCTCGGCCGGGTCGCTGTTCGAACTGGCCTACGCACAGCGGAGAGGCCGTTTGCAGATCAACGTGCCGCGCGCGGAGTTCCTGAGCAGGCTGTCTGATTGGTTTGAGATTCGCCCGGTGACGGGCGCCATCGCACTTGAGGCGGCAGGTCTGGACGACACCTTCCACGGCGACCCGATGGACCGGATGATTGTTGCCACCGCCGTGGCGGAGGACAGGACCCTCTTGACTGCGGACAGAAAGATCCTCAGCTCGGCGGCTTGTGCTGTGCTCTGGTGAACCATACCGCCGAGAAGAGAGGGCGCGGACACGGAGGGCGGAATCGTATTGAGGCAGTGTGCGAGAGCAGTGGCACCGATCGCTATATTGGTGAAGAAGCGCAATTGAGGCGACCTATGCGGAACGTGCTGTTTTGGGCGGGAGTTTTATTTAGTCTCGGCGCGGCGGCGGGCCAATCGTCGTATCAGCCGGTAACGCCAGCGGCCAGCCATCCATTCATTGGCAAACTGGACCGCCATCCTACTATTGCGTTGACCTTTGACGACCTGCCCGCCGCCGGCAGCCTGCCGCAGGGGGAAAACCGCACCAGGATCGCGACCGCTCTGGCAGCCGAGTTGAAGGCCAACCATCTTACGGGTATTTATGGCTTTGTGAATGCCGTGAAGCTGGAGAATGATCCGGACGCGCAGCAGGCGCTGCGGGCGTGGGTGGATGCGGGGATGAATCTCGGCAGTCACACGTGGTCGCATATGTCGCTCACCGATCACACGGCGGAGGCCTTCGAGCAGGAGATTGCCCTGAATGAGCCGGCGCTGGCCCAATACGCAGGCGGGCGCGACTGGCACTGGTTTCGATATCCGTTTCTGTGGGAAGGCGACACACTGGAAAAACGCCATGCGGTGCGAGCTTACCTGAGCGACCACGGGTATCGCGTGGCACAGGTGACGCTGGACTTTGAGGATTATGCCTGGAACGATACCTATGTGCGCTGCTCCGGGAAAGGCGACGAAGCCGCAATTGCATGGCTTGGTCAGAGTTACCTTGAGGCGGCGGCGGAGTATATTCGCCTGGGCCGCGAGGAGGAGCACATCGCCTTCGGGCACGAGATTCCGAATGTGATCCTGCTGCATGCGACGGCGTTTACGACGCGCATGTTGCCGGATCTGTTGAATCTGGTGCGCGCGGAAGGCTTCCGGCTGGCCTCGTTGCCCAAGGTGGAGGGTGACCCGGCCTATGCCAAGGACCCGGATGCTGCGCTGAAATATGGCGGGACGCTTCCGGATCAATTCATGGACGCGAGCCACCTGCCCTATCCGCCGTTCAAGCCCAAGCCGTTCGATAGGCTGAAGAGCCTGTGCCAGTGAGGTTGCAGGATTCTGCTTACCGCAGCTTGACGCGCACTTCAGGGCGGACCAGGTAGAGGAAGAAGATCAGGTTGAGGAGGCCCTGGACGAGCGCGGGGCCTTGATGCTGGCTCGAGAAGATCCACAAGTTGTAGATGGCGAGCAGGAAGACGGCGCTGAGGGCCATGGCCCAGGCCCAGCGCAGCAACAGCAGCAGGCCGGCACTGGCGGCGATGAGCGCGGCAGAGAGCACGAGATAGAGCGGCGGATAGTGCTGACCGGCGACTACTCCGAAGACGATGACCCCGGCCAGCATGAGCAGGTAAAGGGCGATGGCCGCCAGGCCCGGCAGGTGAAGAAGCCGTGCGCGGGAGCTGGACGGCTGGCCGTTTTGGTCTTCTGCGCTCATAGTGTGTGGAGGTAGGCCAGCAGGTCCTGGAGCTGGTCGTCGGTGAGCGGCGTGCCGGGCATCATGCTGCGGCCATGCAGCGTGACGTAGGTGATGCGCTCGTCCGTGGGCGGAGCACCGGAGGGCATGGCCTTGAGCTTGGTGAGGGCCTGCAATCCCGGGCCGTTGAGCGGGTGGGTGGTGGTGGGGTAGTGGCAGTTGGCGCATTTCGCCTGGTAGATCTGGGCTCCGCGGGCTTCCTGCGGGGTCCACTGGTCAGCGGGCTTGGAGGGGGGGAGCGAACGGCAGCCGGAGAGCGATGCGGCCAGGCCGATAGCGCAGCTCAGGATGGCAAAAGAGAGAGTAAAAAAACGGATGCGCATTTGGCTCTGATGATACCGCGTTAGTCCGCTGCGGCAATGGCCTCGGCGATGCGATCGATGGCCTGGGCCTCGGCATCGCTTCCCGGGCGGTGCCCGTTGACCAGAATGGAAAACGCCAGAGTCTTGCCGCTGGCCGCAGTGAGGTAGCCGGAAAGTGCATTCACTTCGTTGAGAGTGCCGGTTTTGGCTTGCAGCTTGCCTTTGAGCGGCGAGCTCTTGAAGCGCCCGGCGAGGGTGCCATCGATGCCGGCGATGGGGAAGGTTCGACGCCAGTCCTCGCCCCAGGGTTGCTTTGCGGCATAGGTAAGCAGTTGCGTATAGGCGCGCGGGGCGATGCGGTCATCGGGACTGATGCCTGAGCCGTCATAGAGAAAGAAGTCGTCGTCGCGGACGCCTGCATCCACGAGAAACTGGCGCACGACGCGGGCGCCCTGGGCAAAGCTGCCTTCTTTGGCGAGGATCTTGCCGAGCAGACGGAGCAGCAACTCGGCATGCAGGTTCTGGCTGATCTTGTTGATGACCGTGATGTCCTGGGCAACGGCGACCGAGCCGTGGATGGCTACGATTCTGTGGCCGCCGGTGGGCGCGGTGATGGTGGCCTCATCGAAGCGCGCCAGCTTGAGCGGCTCGGCGCGCTCGGCGGCAAAGTCGCCTGTGCCGATGGAGACTTTGTGCTGCGAGACGGCAGCGCCGGTGACGTGGACTCCTCGGCCCCGGAGCGCCTCAATGAACGTGGTGGCGGTGAACTGGGCGGGGTCGTCGACGGCCAGGCCTGCATGGAAGCCCTCGGTCGGAACGGTGCCCCAGGCGCGCACCATCATGCTGCCGGGGCGGCGCTCGAGGCCGGGATGGGCTTTCTCGCCGGGCTTTGCGACGGTCATGGTGTTGTCGACGGTGAAGTACTCGGCTTTGGGAGTCCACTCGGCGAGCGTCTGGCCTTCCGCGGCAGGATCGGGGGTGACTGCCAGGTCGGCGGTGTTCTCAGCAAATGTGAGCGCGGAGACGGGAGCGCCATAGCTCCATTGCAGGTCGTCCCAGCCCCAGGCCTGGCCGAAGGGCTCTTGCAGGAAGAATGTGTCGTCGCCGACGACACTGCCGTCCACGGTGCGAATGCCGGACTGCTCGACTTGCTGGGCGAGGAGATCGAGCACGGCAAAGGCGGTTGGCTGCTTTTCGGGCTCGGCTTCGCCGTTGGCGAGGGCCGGCACGGGAGGCGGCGTGGCATCGGGCATGCGATAGGGATAGCGGCGGGCGCTGAGCGTGGGATCTCCCGCACCGAGCAGGACCAGGTCGCCGTGGAGAACGCCCTGGGAGTCGATCTTGCCTGTGGCAACCACGAGGGTGGTCCAGGTGAGCGTGTCCACCGGCAACAAAGCATAGGCCGCGGCGGTGGTGACGAGCTTGGCGTTGGAGGCGGGAGTGAAGAGGCGCGCTTCGTTGAGGGCGTAGACGGGCTGGCCATCGAGGGTGGTGACGCTGATGCCGAATTCGGCGTGGCTCAGAGCGGGCTCGGCGAGAATGGCGCCGATGCGGTCAGCCAGCGCGCCCCTGGCCGGCGCGGGGTGGGTGGCGGCGTGGGCCGCAGGTTTGGGATGCGGGGTTTGCGCGAACAGCCCGGTGGGGAGAGCCAGGGTCGCGGCTAAGAGGAGCGCGGGAATTCGCTGGGAGACTGCCATGGGGGGAGTTTAGCAGGGGCTCAGGCTATGGCGCCTAAGGTCTTTGCTCCAGGGGTGAAAGGGCACGGAGTATTCTGGTGCTCGAAAGAACGATCTTGCGTTGGTCGTGGGCGCGCAAGAATGATTTCTCACTTTGGGTTGGCGCACGATCTAGCGAACTAATGCCGCCTTTTTTAGAAAATCCGCAGCGCTTCTGAGTTGAGCCTCATTGACAGACCAGTTAAACTTCGGAAGAAGTTCCTTGATCTTCTCAAGGGTTGATGTTCCGCCCTCTTTTTGCAGGATATAGTACGCCTTTGCAGCGATTGAGAGAGCCATGTAGTCGAGGTCACCGCTCTTTGTAAGTGTACTCGCCGCATCCTGAACTCTTTGCCAGATCGCTGGATAGATTGCGGCGATCTGGTCTGCCACACGGCATCCGAAATCGCTTAGATCGTAATCGAAGCGAGAACGCTCGAATCCACGGTCGTCAACCCCGTAGGACGCGACCTCTTCTCGAACAAGGCCTAAGGACTTCAGTTCCGCATTGCCCGTGGCGACATCCTCCGAATATGGGCCATAATAGTGCGCACTATATCCGAGATCCTCACCGACCATCACTGAAAGAAAATAGGCTCGTTTCTGAAGAAGCGTCTTGCCCTTCATCTTCCCGCCGAAGGCCTTATAGGCAAGCAAGATGAAATCTTGCACAGAGATCTCATGTGCCATCACCCATGCCCTCCAGAGAAGCGATTATAGCCTTTTTCGCCCTCTCGCACAGCCTTTTTTTCTCACTCGGATTGTCGTAGGAAACCGGAGCATAAACAGCGAAGTGGGGCATCGTTAGCTTCTCATCAATCGAATGGAACAATTGGGAGGCCTCCTCAAACGGTATCGGGGAATCCTCAGCGATCATGATCAAGCCTTCGTCATTCCTTGACTGCTCCCTGACAGACTTCAAGCTGTAATCTTGAACAATCACGAGTCTGTCTGGGCATGGGAGACTGGAATCAAAAGTAATCCCTGCGTCTCGTATCGACTTGGCGATCTGATCTTCAACTTCTCGGCGCTTTTTTCTGTTCTTCGGCTTGGAAATTTCATTAAGTTGCGTTCTGCATGCTTCCGGTAGATCGCTGATTGGCGCGTCAAAGACCTCTTTCAGGAGCCTTCTTTCTGTCAGTCTTGAAACGAGGTCGTGGCAATACATCCCCCTTGTTTTCTGCCCACTGAGCTCATTCATGAATCGCCAATCATCCCACTGAACGTAGTTTCCACAGAATTCTTGCTGACCGCTGTAAGAATAGAGAACCCGAAGCGAATCAAGCTGATCCTCCTCAATCCCAAGAACAATGG
>Ga0302320_10004713_pt1 | contig 30872 bp, 23 predicted proteins | sample Bog_T0_3_FD_202130 | JGI IMG/M metagenome (GOLD analysis project Ga0302320, IMG submission 202130) | Peat permafrost microbial communities from Stordalen Mire near Abisko, Sweden - Bog_T0_3 | ecosystem: Environmental > Terrestrial > Soil > Wetlands > Peat | place: Sweden: Abisko, Stordalen Mire... | reverse complement strand
AAAAGACCAGCCGCAACCCGTCTTTTCCGACAGAAAACCTATTCAGAATCAAAAAATCAACTGCGCTCGCGTTGTCGATGCAAAATCACGCACCTGCGCAGGGGTTCCCTAGAACCTTTTCACCGACGGGCACAGCGTTTTGGGCATTCCGCGCGCGTGCGGCTTCACCCTGCATCGAACTATTCGTTAACAGCAATTCGAAATTTGCAGGATTGCCCATTCGCCTCTCATCGACGTAGGTAATACGATCGGCATAAGGTCTATACATGCGATTGAAATGATAATAATCTACCAGCATGAATGACACCCATGCAAAGAGATATATGCGCCCTGCCCAGAGCCATTTATCCTTCGGCATGTCGGACTTGAAAGTTCTGAACATCAAGGCAGCAAAGAGAAGAAGCGCTGGAATATGGAATGGAGCACTATACTTATCAAGGGCCTCACCGCCAATGGCGAAAGCCACGAGCGGCGTCGCTAATACAGTTGCACCTAAGAACGAAATCAAGGCAGTATCAAATGAATTTGAACGCGATGTGAGCCTCAGAGCCAAAAGAACTGCAAGCAGCAGAACGAATACAAAAGGAAACGCAGACAGTAGAATCCCCGGAGTACCGAGCGTCTGTCCTGGCAACGGTAGTAATCCCCAGTGGCTTGCATGAAAGCCACGACCAAGAGAAGGATAGAAGAATGTGCCTTCATTTCGAAACTGCTGCACCATCCATGGAAGAGTCAATATCGCGAGCGTTGCCAGACTGATTGCTGCATTCCAAATCTGCGCCAACTTACGTGATCTCGCCGCGCTGCATAGGGCATAAACAAGAATTAACGGCAAGGTAAAAACGATGTTGTTGGACTTAGTCAGACATAGAACCGACGCAAGTAGGCCGCAAAGCACTCCGCTCTTCCAATTTACGCCTGGGCGATCTGCGGCGGTATGCATTGTAAGCAGCAATACAACCATTAGCGCCGATGAGAGGTAAACAATGGTGTCATTATTCTGGATTGGTGGCAGAATAATAAGCAATAGAAGCAATGCGCCATTTGCCTCAAACGATAGCTTCAAGGTCGTTCCGATGGCCCAGATTGCCGCGGCATACAACAGATATCCAAAGCAAAGATCAATGAACGAAATACTACGTACATCGCCATCCACAGCCATTACCGCATCGAGAAGGTAATTAGCGCCAAGGCTGGTGCTGATGCGACGCTCACTGAATGGCTGTGGCTGCAGCGAGCCATTCTGTAGCGTGTTTTCTGGATACGCCAAGTATGCCTGAAGGTCATCGTAGCGGTTGACAATATGAGAATTGATCCCACTTGTCGCTATCCCCACGGCCAAGACCAGGACAAACCACGTCATGATGTTGAGAATCATGCTCCGCGTGGCTGTGGCCGCGTCTTCCACGGTCTTACTTGTTTTCTGTTTCCGATGCGGGAGCAGGAGGGGCAGAAGAAACAGGAAGAAGACATCTCCTACTGCGATCATAATGGAAATCTGGAGTGGTCGGATCCATCCCATCAGATTCATTAGTCCAAGCATAGTGACGACCACTGCGCAACCTGTGCTCGCTCCTATTAACCAGCGATGTTGTTCCGTTCGAAGTATCCGGAGAAAAGCTACGCCATAGCCAAGAAATGCGCAGCTTACCGCTAATGCCCACACATACACTTTCAGATTTCCTATCATTATCTGCTCCTATGGTCGACGCCCATTGACAATTTTCCATTGTGCCCATCGAGGCGAACGAGGCGCTCTTCCAAGAGCTATCGACCTACAATGACCGAGTCGTAGCGACGAATGAACTGTGCGACAGTTGTCAAACATCCCGCTGCCCGGCGAGTTGCTCATAGTGAAAGAGGATTTGCAAGCTCATCCATGGAAGCGCCCAAATCGAGTGGCGCTTCCATGGTCTCTAGTCTCAATATTGCTTTGGGGGACGGTCTCAGGAGTGGTTCCTTCCATCGAGGACGCCATTTGGTCGACTATATCGTCCAATGGACGAACCTTCAGGCCAAAAGTGCTTAGCAGGAGGCTGAACAGAATCACTTCCATCCCCAACGAGAGAGCTACAGACGAAGGAAAGACCACCCTGGCGATGTGCTCGGTATCGAGCGACCCAAATGCATGTTGTCTCCAATCCCAAACGGCAACGAGCATGGAACCAATTCCGACGAGAAGCATAGCACCGCCAGCCAGCAGACCGCGCTCCAGGCTAAAAAACCGACTGCACAACACATCCTGAGCGTTCTTCGGATAAATGCCTTCTTGAATGGCATACATGCGCGAGAGCAAGGAGAAGAGTATGGCCTGGAACCCGCCAACAACCAGAGTTCCACAATAGAACATCGTATCCAAGCCAAGCCGGATACTTTGAATTTGGATAGGTTCACAAATGAGCGCGCCGCCCATTAACAAACCCAGCAACATCATGGTTGCGCCGGGATACAGGAATAGCCAGTTTGGACTGAACAACAACATAAAACGTAGATGGCGCCAGCCATCCCGGTAGGGCAACAGATGAGGAGGACGAGAACGGCCATCTGGGCTCAGTGTGGTGGGCACTTCGATCATGCGAAGCTTAAACAAGGTGGCTTTAATCACCATCTCCGAGGCAAACTCCATACCTGTTGTGCGCAAATCCATCGCCAGAAATGCGCTTTTTGAGAAGCCGCGAATGCCGCAGTGAAAGTCGTTCACCGCAGAACGGAAAAATACCTTGCCAATAAAGGAAAGAATAGGATTTCCAATATACCGATTCTTCCAGGGCATGGCTCCAGGCTTGATTCCACCCTTGAATCGATTTCCCATAACCACGTCATAACCTTCACGCAGTTTTTCTATAAAGCCATCCAGATTTTCGAAATCGTAACTGTCATCAGAGTCACCCATGATGCAATAACGTCCCTTTGCCGCCATAGTTGCGCCATATAATGCCGCTCCGTATCCGCGAAGGGGAATATCGATCACGCGCGCTCCCAAGCTTTTTGCAATCTCCTGTGAGCCATCAGTGGAACCATTGTCACCAATGACAATTTCACCAACGACACCACTTCTACTAAGGTATTTTTGTGCTTTTCTTATACAGATTTCGAGCGTTTCTGCCTCATTGAGGCATGGCATGATAATCGACAATTCCATTAATTGCTCCGCTCCTTCCTGCCTATCATGTGAAGTGGCCCTACCCCAGTTCGATCATTAAAGACGTCAAAGTCATGTCGGCAACACACATTACAACTTGGCATAGGTGCGCCTATGGGAGTAGCCGGTCTCTTGATCCATTAGTCTCAAAAGCATAGATCGACGACTTCCACCACATTGGGTTGACGCAGCTTAATTGCTGCTTGCGCTTGATGTAGGAAGCGCATCCGAAAGCGGGCGTCTTGGCTTGGCTCGCCAGAGATGAACTCGACCGCCTGCAGCTGTCCCAACAGACAATACGCCGCAAGGTACATCGTCCCGATGACGTCATGACGCGATACGTCCACGTTTCGGTACCTACTCCAGATGAACGTCCCCGGCTCCAGGTTACGAAACTCGATCAACAGCACACCATTATTGTTGCGGTTGGGCCCGAATTCGGAAAAGCTGAATCGCATAGAGGACAGATCTTCATATCTTCGCCTTGCTGCGGGCAAGTATAACGCGCAGTATTAGCGTAGCGCCAGCCGACGAAAATGTGCACAGCGAAGACGCTATCCATAACAGTTAAAGTCGATAGTCCAACTGCTCGACTGTACACTGCCGCGGACCTTGTCGTTCCCCTCGCGGTTCTCCATTTCTCCTCCTTTGACACGGCTGTTTGTTCTGACGCTTGGTTGCAACCGGGATGCGGTTAGGCTAATGGCCTTCTGTTCAAGTGTGTTGGTGTGGGCCGAGCTTTTCAAGAAGGCATTTGGCAAGTTTGGCGTTTCGCCGCGGTTCGGAGTCTTGGATACCCTCTCTTGCTCCTAAAATGTAGAAGCCAACCCGACATTCTCCTTATCCTCAGGCCGATGCGCAGGAGTTTCCTTTGCTTTTCAGACGGAATGATTCATTATGTACTGAATTAATACACATTCGTGGCGTCTCTTGATCAGAAACTGGCGCGCAATGTGTGACATTTTCAAAATCCTCAATGAAAGGACGACGTCCACGACAAAAAAGAAGTGCGCCGAGTTGCTCAATGCTGACGTAACGACTCTTTACCGGCATGCGAGGAAGGGAAGGATGCCTACGTTCACAGTTGCGGGAATGATTCGTGTCAATCCTGCGGAACTCGCGGTCCAGATCAGGAGCAGCAGCAACAGACCGCAAAAATCGATTACTGAGCGGCATAGTAGAACGGTCTGATAGTGGGCGGACGTAACCAGTTTGATCCACAGACTGACTCGATTTTGGCTAGCCTCCAGAAAGATCTTCGCCGTTATTTCGCCAATATGCTATAGTCATTCGCGTGACCGGACAAATCAAAGAGTCGCCGTCTCTTCGCTTCTGTGCCGGCGCTACAATGTGCAATATTTTGGATATCGAGAGATCGTCAATTTGCAAAATGGGCTCGGCAGGTCTGTTGGTGCATATCCGTGTACACACTGGTGCTCGCCCTCGTGATGTCCAGACTTGGAATCCAAAATGGCGAGATTTACTGCAAATGATCGCTGCGATTGCATTCAATGGCATACGGATAGTATTGTCTTGAGCCGTCCATTTATGAGTATATTGTGCATCATTCCGCTTAGAATCAGAGACTTGGAGAGGGGTAGCGAGAAGTATTCGCTAGAATGCGCCCATGGCTGTCACTCGTAGGCAAAAAGAAGTGATCGATTTCCTGGAGTCATTTGTCCAGCGCAACGGGTACTCTCCGTCGTTCGAGGAGATTGCCCGCGGCATGGGGTTGAAGAGTTTGGCAACGGTGCACAAGCACATTACCAATCTCGAGAAAAAGGGTCTGCTTGACCGCGTCCACAATCGCAGCCGCTCCATCGATCTGCTGCCGCCGGGCTCGCGCACCCGCTCCTCGGTAAAACTGCCGCTGGCCGGCCGCATTGCCGCCGGCTTGCCGGTTGAGGCAATCGAGAACCAGGAGACCATTTCACTGCACGACGTAGTGGGCAACCGCGACGTGTTTGCTCTTGAGGTCCGTGGCGAATCCATGCGAGACGAGCACATCATCAATGGCGATTACGTGCTGGTGGAGCGGACCAAGACGGCGCGCCAGGGTGAGATCGTGGTTGCGCTCGTGCACGGCTCTGAAACCACCCTCAAGCGCTTCTACAACGAGGGCAGCGTGGTTCGCCTGCAGCCGGCCAACGCCGAGATGGATCCCATCTACGTGCCCGCCGCACAGGTCGCCATTCAAGGCCGCGTACTCGGTGTGCTGCGTAAGTATCGCTGAACTGCCGGCAGTTGCAGCGCGCGCTCTGCAACAATGAGTCATGGCCATGTTGCTGAGTGCGGCGAGACTGTGGGACGGCCATCGGCTGGTCGACCGCCCCCTCATTCGTATTGAGGATGGGCTGATCGTCTCCATTGGCCGTGCCGAACCAGGCAACCAACCGCCGCAGAGCGCAGGCGATTTCCACTCACCCACTGCCACGCTGGCTCCCGCGTTTTTCGATGTGCACATCCATGGCGCGGCCGGCCATGACGTAATGGAAGCTACGCCCGAAGCTCTCGGCGCAATGGGCCGCTTTCTCGCCACGCGCGGAACAGCGAACTACCTTGCCACCACGGTCACCGCGCCTCTCGAAGCGACGTTGCGCGCGGTCTCAGGCCTGGCAAAGCTGATTCAATCGCCCGGCGTTCTTGCGGTCGGCGACGCACCCGCTGCGCGCCCCATCGGCATTCACATCGAGGGTCCTTTTCTTTCGAGCAAGAGGTGTGGAGTACAGCCGAAGGAGCACCTGCTGGCTCCCAGCATCTCCATCTTCGACCGCCTGTATGAAGCCGCCGAGGGGCAGATCCGCCTGATGACGCTGGCTCCCGAGCTTCCCGGCGCAATCGAGCTTGTACGTCATGCGGTTGCGCGCGGCGTGCGCGTTTCTCTGGGGCACTCTGACGCCAATACTGCCGAGACCCTCGCCGCCGTCGCTGCAGGAGCCACCAGCGCGACCCACGTCTTCAACGCCATGCGTCCGCTCGACCATCGCGAGCCGGGCATTCTCGGCGTCGCGCTCGCCACAGATGCGCTTAACGCCGAGTTCATCTGCGACGGCATTCACACCGCGCCGGAGATTGCGCGCCTCTGGTATCGCGCCAAGGGGCCTGAGCGCGCCATTCTCGTTACCGACGCAATCTCTGCCACGGGCATGAGCGATGGCGAGTACACGCTGGGCGGATTCCCGGTGCGCGTGGCGAATGGCCGCGCCATGGCTCGCGGAGTGCTTGCAGGCAGTGTGCTCACACTTGACCGCGCACTCGCAAATCTGCTGGTGTTCACGGGCGCGCCGCTTGCGGATGCATTGCGCCTGCTCTCCACGAATCCCGCGGCGATGACCGGCCTTGAAGCTATTGCAGGCTCAGTTGAAGTTGGCAAACCGGCCAATCTGGTAGCGGTGGACAGGCAAGGAAAGCTGCTGCTGTCGATCATTCATGGCAAACTCGCAACCAGTCCATGACCAAGCGGCGCGCATCCCCGGCAATTAAACTCTAAGAAGCCGATACGCGCACCGTGCATCTAACCAGCTAAACAGGAAAAGCCAATTTTGAGTTCTGCCGAGAACAACATTCGCGCCAACACTGACGGTGTGCCAGCGGCAGCCGGCCCGGAGAAGTTTGAGGGCGCTTCTCATGCATGGCGTGCGCTGCGGCATCGCAACTTCCGTCTCTTTTTCGGTGGGCAGACCATTTCGCTCATCGGCACATGGATGACGCGCGTCGCCACCGCCTGGCTCGTGTATCGACTCACGCACTCGGCGCTCTTGCTGGGCACGGTCAGCTTTGCCGGGCAGATTCCCACATTTCTTTTTGCGCCGTTCGCCGGTGTGTGGGTCGACCGGCTCAATCGCCGGCAGGTTCTGGTGTGGACGCAGGCGCTCTCGATGGTGCAGTCGCTTGCCCTTGCCGCGCTCACCCTCTCGGGCCACATCACCGTTCACTGGATTCTGATTCTGTCCGTCACGCAGGGTATTATCAACGCCGTCGACATGCCTGGCCGGCAATCGTTTCTGGTGCAAATGGTCGAGGACCGGCGCGATCTAGGCAACGCCATCGCCATCAACTCGTCCATGGTCAATGTGGCGCGGCTCATCGGTCCTTCGCTGGCCGGTATGTTGATCGCCGCAACCAGCGAGGGCTACTGCTTTCTCGTCGATGGCATCAGTTACATCGCCGTCATCGCCTCTTTGCTGGCGATGCACGTGAGCGCTTCACCGACGCGGCGCGTGGCCACGTCCATGTGGCAGGAGCTGCACGAGGGATGGACCTACGTCTCGGGATTCATTCCCATCCGCATCATTCTCTCTCTGTTTGCGCTTGTCAGCCTCATGGGCATGCCTTTTGTTGTACTCATGCCCATTTTTGCCGCGCGCGTGTTGCATGGCGGACCGCATACTCTCGGTTTCCTGATGGGCGCAATGGGCGTGGGCGCGCTCACCTCCGCGCTCTCGCTGGCTGCCCGCAAGAGCGTGCGCGGCCTGGTTCGTATGATCCCCATTGCCGCTCTGGTTTTTGGCGTGGGCCTCATCGGCTTTGGCCTTTCGCACAACTTCTGGCTTTCCATGGTCATGGTGCTCATCGCCGGCATGGGTATGATGCAAGGCATGGCCGCCAGCAACACCATCATCCAGACCATTGTGAGCGAAGACAAACGCGGCCGCGTGATGAGCTACTACACCATGGCCTTTATGGGCATGGCGCCCTTCGGCAGCCTGCTTGCCGGCAGCATGGCCAATGCCGTTGGCGCTCCCTGGACAGTGGTCTTTAACGGTGCTGTTGTGGTGCTGGGCGCGGCTTGGTTCTTTACGCGGCTGCCCGCGCTGCGCCGCGCCATGCGACCGATCTATGAGGAACTAGGAATCATTCCCACACAAGGAGTGCAATCATGAGCGAACTTACGCTTGACCCGCGCACCACAGCCATTGTCGTCATCGACCTGCAAAAGGGAATTACCCAATATCCAACGACGCCGTTCACCGCGCAAACCGTTATTGCAAATGCCGCGCAGATTCTTGCCGCCGCCCGGCGCGCTGGCGCTCAACCCATTCTGGTTCACGTGCCCGTTTCCTCAGATGGGCGCGACCGCCTGCAGGCGATCGCCGATCAGCCGATGCGCACAACCCAGACGCCGCCTCCTGACTGGGCCGACTTTGTCCCTGAGCTTGACCGCCAGCCAACCGATCTTGAGATCGTCAAGCGCCAGTGGGGTGCGTTTTACGGCACTGAACTCGACCTGCAGTTGCGCCGCCGCGGACTCACCACGATTGTTCTCTGCGGCATTGCCACTGAAGCTGGCGTTGAAAGCACCGCACGCGACGCATACGAGCGCGGCTACCATCTGGTTTTCGCGTCCGACGCCATGGCCGGCATCCACGCCGAGAGCCACGCCAACGCCGTCGAGCGCATCTTTCCGCGCCTTGGCCGCGTACGCACCACACAGCAGATCCTCGCCGCGCTCGAGCCTTCAAGCGGCGCTTAAGCCGTCGAGGGTCGGACTATCAGGCCAGTGCGGTTTCTCCGCACAGGTGCACGTCCACGCCGAGCGCGGCAAACATTGCAGCCTTGGTGGCCAGCGCCTTGTCAGCCATCTCTGCCGTTGGTGCGTAGGCCACATTCACGTGGTTGGCCTTGTGCCGCGCCATCAGCTGGTTTTGTCCCACTCCGTGCAGAACCGCATGAACAATCGGCCACTGCGTAGTGGTTTCCTTCCAGCGCCGCTCGGTTTCGGCCTCAGGAAGCGTCACCACAGTTCCGCGGCCCAGGTCGACGTGCAGTTTGCCGCCCTCCACAAACACGCGGCTCCATACAATCTCGCCCGGCTTGCCCACGCCTTTCAGCGAGCCTCCGCCCAACGGAAAATACATCGCCGGCTGGCGCTCGCTGGTTGCGCCCGCGTAACCGCCTACAAAGTGGCTGGCCGGCGCAGCGCCTGAAATCTGCAGCAGCCATACGAACGCATCCAGTCCCTCGCCTTTGTAGTGCTCGCCCCAGCGGACATCGTGCAGCGTTGTTGCGGGGTCCAGTCCCAGCGCGCTCCAACAGCGGTTGGTAATCAGCGCATCGGCGCCCGCGCACTCGTCCACCTCGTTAAAGTGCGGCACCGGCGCGCCTGCAAACAACTCCTCGTTTGTGTCCTCGGCATACACCGGCGGACGGTCGGCGTTGTTCAGCATCCCCTCCGCCAGGTCAGAAGCAGGCACCATGTCCTTCAACCCCTGCTGGTACTGGATGCCGATTACGTCGCAGCCGTACTCCCCCGCGATGCGCACCGCGGCAATGTACATCTTGCATTGTTCCAGCACCTGGTCCAGCGTCAGTTCTGTCGCCGTGTCCTTGCCGAAATCGAATTGCACGCCCTTGGCCGCCAGCCAATCGTAGACCGCGCGGGCTTCAGCGTCAGTCACGGTGCGCATCTTGGCCACCAGCGCCGACTGGCTCAGCCGCTCCTTGAAAATCCCCGTGGGATTCAGCAGTTCGTCGTCGATGATGGCGTTGTACATGCCCATGCAGCCCTCGTCGAAGATACCCATGATGGCCTTGCGATGCTGCAGCGCGGCCGCCAGCTCCGCGCCCAGCTTTGCGCTCTCGGCTGGTAGCTTGCCTGCATCGAGTGCGTGCACATGCTTCAGGTCGTGCGTAATCTTGCCGGTGTTTAGCCACTGGTCAATCGCGTTCAAAAAGAACTCGTCGGTAAAATCCTTGCTCCAGATCGACGAAAACTCCCGCCCTGCCTTAGTCAGCGATCCGTTCAGATTCAGCAGTCCCACCAGCCCTGGCCATTGCCCCGACCAGTTCGCCACGGTCAGGATCGGTCCCTTGTGGCTGCGGAGGCCGGGCAGCACGTGGTGGCTATACTGCCAGGCCGCCGTGGCAAACACCAGCTTTGCTTCAGGATGAATGCCCATAAAAACGTCCATGCCCTGGCGTTGCGATGAGATGAACCCGTGCTTCTCCGTCTCGCTATACGCGTGGGCGCGCACCAGCTTGTAGCCCTTCCGCGCAAATGCCGCCGCGAGTGTCTGCTCCATGGTGTGCTGCGCCGGCCAGCACTCGCGGTTTGCCGATTGCCGCAAATCGCCGCTCGTAATTAACAGGATTTCATTCGCCGCAGGCTTCGGAACTTCTTGCATCTTCGCTGACATCCTTCATTGCTCCAGGAGCTTTCGAAATACGTCTTCAAGCTCTCGGGAAATATACACCCGCAGGCTTAGGCGCTGTGCAAGGCGCTCACCAGGGCAATCGCATCTGAAAAAGCGGAGAGGGATTGTTTTGAAGGGCACGGATTTATCCGTGCCACAAAAATCAGCAAAATAGGTGGGCTTGAGCCCCTGGGGGACGGTTTCTGCTGCCTTCGAAAACCATCCCTCAGGTGCTGAAGCACATTTCATTCCCGACCACGGTCTACGGCACGGATAAATCCGCGCCCTTCAAAGCTTCCGCTGTTCTTGATTCCGACTCCAAATGCGATTGCCCTGTGGCTCTCACTACCATCAAACCATGGTGCGAATCCGGCAGTTAGCATAGGACCAGTAGCATAAAAGTTGAGAAGTCGCTTCAAAACTTGTACAGAATGGTCGGGCGCATGGTCAGCGGCAAGCATCGAACGAAATCATCCTCGCGGCCGGCGGCCTCGCCGCGCGCCGATGCGCACGCGGGGCAGTTGCCGCCCACCATTTCCGGCCGATGGCTCGTCGGCGCGCTCGCCATCACGCTGCCTGCCGCGCTGCTGTGCACGTGGGCCGCTTTCTGTGCGCTCTTTTGGCAGGGAAGCTGGCAGTTGCTCTACCATCCATCGGCAACCGTTGTGCGCACGCCCTCGAGCGCCGGTCTTTCCTACATCCCCGTGGGACTTGCGCCCTCCGATGCCGGCACGCCGCAGCTCTCCGGCTGGTGGATTCCCGCAGGCCCCACCGCTCGCTGTACAGCGCTCTTTCTGCACGGGCAAGATGGCAACATGGGCGACGCGCTCGGCGATCTTGTTCGCCTGCACAACGCCGGCGCAAACGTGCTGGCCATCGATTATCGCGGCTACGGAGCAAGCGAGTTTGCAAGGCCCACTGAAGCGCGATGGCGCGAAGACGCGGAGTCGGCGCTCGGCTATCTGGCCGCGACACGCCACATCGCCCCGCACTCGACCATCGTTGTGGGCGCAGGACTGGGAGCCAATCTCGCCCTTGAAGTGGCGGCCGCACACTCTGAACTCGCCGGGGTTGTGCTGGAGTCTCCGCTCGATGCGCCGGCCAGCGTCATCTTCAACGACCCGCGCGCCCGCCTCATCCCCGCGCATCTGCTCGTCCACGACCGCTGGGAACTGCTTGCCCCGGCAGCCGTGCTGCGCATTCCCTCGCTGTGGCTTTTTGGGCAGCCGGCCTCCGGTCAAAGTCCCGCCCCCGGTGTCGATGCGGCTTTCCAAAAAGTGAGCGGCTTCAAGACGCGCGTCTGGCTGTCATCGGCGTCCGCTTCGCAGCAGGATGCCGCCAGCGCATTGAGCCGCTGGCTGGACAGCCTTCATTAATCGTCGGCCGGCGCGAGAAGCCTACCGGACGATATCCCTATGCAGCGCCTTCACCTGGTAGCCGGCTTTGCTCAGCCGCTCCGCCATCTCTTCGGCCATCATCACGCTGCGATGCTGTCCGCCGGTGCATCCAAAGGCCACCGTCAAATAGCTTTTGCCCTCTTTCACGTAATGCGGCAGCAGGTAGAGCATCAGATTTGTCACCTTGTCCAGGAACTCGCCCGTCTGCGGAAACCCGCGCACGTATCCGGCAACCTGCGGGTCGAGTCCCGTCTTCTTGCGAAACTCCGGCACGAAATGCGGATTGGGCAGGAAGCGCACATCGAAGACCATGTCCGCATCCAGCGGCACGCCGTTCTTAAAGCCAAAGCTCAGGCACGAAACCAGCAGCCTGTTGACCTTGTCCCCGCGCCCATACCGGTCCTGAATCTGCGCACGCAGCTCGTGCACGTTGTACTTCGAAGTGTCGATCAGCGTGTCGGCCACGTTGCGGATGGGGTCCAGCAGTTGCCGCTCCTCCACAATCGAGCGCCACACCGTCTCCGATTTTCCCAGCGGATGCGGCCGCCGCGTTTCAGAGTAGCGCTGCACCAGGGAAGCATCTTGCGCGTCAAGAAACACTACACGTGTGCTCAGCAGCTTCTTGATGCTCTTGAGCATCTGCGGCAAACGGTCGAGCGTGGACCCTTCGCGCACGTCCACCACAATCGCCGCGCTTTCAACCTCTTTTGATTTGCTCACCAGTGCCGCGAACTCAGGCAGAAGCTCAAGCGGCAGGTTGTCGCAGCAATTGTATCCAAGGTCCTCGAAGGCTTTCAGCGCCGAGGCTTTGCCTGCGCCGGAGATTCCGGTGACAATGACAAGCTCTTTCGTGGGTTTATTGGCAGGTTTGGCCCGTTTGCCGGTCTTACGCAGAGTGGCCTTTTTCAACGCCGGCTTCTTTGTTGTCATGCGCCCATGCTACACCGAAAACCGGCTTTTGCGCGCTCCGGGCAAGGTGAATGAATACAGGTTTCTGTCCGGTTGCTCGTTGCAAGCAGTTATGCATCCTGTGCCCCGAGCCCTTGGATGGAGAATGGCTCGCGGCGTCTCTTACAGATGGCCCATCTGCGCCAGCTTCAACGCTTGGACGGCATCCAGCGCCGGAGACAGGTACGATCCCTGGCCCAGTTCGCAGCCCAATCGCGTCAAGGCGCGCAGTTGTTCCGGCGTCTCGATGCCTTGGGCCACAATCTGCACGCCTAGTGTGCGGCCCAGCTTGAGCAGAGACTCCAGTACCGCCTCCTGGCGGCTGGTGGATGTGGCTGCTGCGGTCAGCTTGGCGTCCAGCTTCATGGTGTCGATGGGCAGCCGGATCAGGTGGTTCAGCGGCGCAAGGCTCGATCCGAAATCGTCAAGCGCAACATGGACCTTGCAATCCACCATGCGCTGCAAGATAGCCACCGCCGTATCGGGATTCTCGTTCAGAACCGCTTCCGGCACTTCGAACAAAAGCTGCGCCGGGTCGGCTCCGCTTGCCTGCAGCGTTCTCTGCAGTTGCACCACCATGTCGGCGTTGTAAAACTGCCTGTGCGTCAGGTTCAGACTCAGCGAAATGTTCAGGCCAGGCTGCGACTCGCGCCAGCTTCGCAGCTGCCAGCACGCCGCTTCCATCGTCTCCCGCCCCAGCGTGACCGACAGGCCCGTCTCCTCGGCCACGGCCAGCAGATCGGTGTAGTTGTCGGCCGTTCCATCGGCATCGCGCCACCGCAGCGTACATTCAAAGCCATGCAAATTGCCCGTGCGCAACTTGATGATGGGCAGATACCGGAATTCGAGCAGTCGCTTCTCAAGCCGATACCGGAGCTCGCGTTCGCGTTCCTGCTGGCTCGTAATTGAAATCTCAAGATGCTTGTCGAAGATCTCGTACCGGCCGCCTCCCGACTGCTTGGCGCGGTACATGGCAAAGTCCGCATCCCTTATCAGCAGATCGGCCGATGTGTGATCCGGTCCGGCAAGCGCAGCGCCGATGCTGGCTCCCGCCTTCACCGAGTGTCCAAAAATGTCGAAAGGCCGCATCATCGAAGCCAATGCGCGCCGGGCAACCGCTTCCAGATCGCCGGTGTTCGAAATACTCTCCACCAGCACGGCAAACTCGTCGCCGCCCAGCCGTGCCGCGGAGTCGTGCGGCCGCAGCTCTGCAATCAGCCTTTGCGATGCGGCAATCAGCACTACGTCTCCGGCCGCGTGGCCAAGAATGTCGTTTACTTCCTTAAAGCGGTCCAGATCCATAAACAGCACGCCGCAGGTTTGTTCCGGCCGGCGCACCCGCCGGGCCAACGCCAGGTTCAGCCGGTCCATAAACAGCGCACGGTTGGGCAGCCCGGTCAGCACATCATGCATGGCGTCGTGCTGCATCTTTACCTCGGCGTGGAGGCGTTCGCCAATGTCGCGGAACGTGTATACGTAGCCCACGGGCGCATGGTCCACCAATAACGGCGCGCATTGCAGGCTTACGTCCACCAGCTCGCCCGCCTTGTTCGCGCGCACCGTCTCCACCAGCACCCGCCCCTGCTCGTCGACGGCCTTTTCAAGCGTTGCGTGTTCGTTCAGCCGCGTCTCCGGAACGATGAGTTGGCGCAGGCTTCCGCCGCTCGCCTCCTCAGCCGTGTAGCCGAACATCTGCGTAAATGCGGGATTGGTATAAAGAACGTGATTGCCGTGCTCAATGGCCACCGCTTCGGGAATGCTGGCCAGTACATCTTCCATCAGCCGCGACTTGGGAGCGCGTTCGCGCCCGCCGGGATGCGCAACAATCACAGCCTTGCGCAGTTCCTGGTCAAGAATGCTGTAGGTGCCTTCCACTGGCAGCAGCTTTCCGTTCTTTGCCGGCATTGTGGCGTGGAATGGGCTGCCTTTTTGCGTTCCCGTCAGCAGCGTTTGCGGCTCCGCTGTCCCTGGAAACAGACCCCACAGCACTTCTTCTACCGGGCGCTGAATCCACTCGCCCTCGGTGACGCCCAGCATCTGCCGCGCCTCTGAGTTGGCATAAACAATCTTGCCGGCCCTTTCAAGAAAAACCAGCACCGGAAGCGCGTCGAGAATTTCCCTCTGCTTGTTCGTGTCTGCATCATCGGGAAGAGTCAAGACCGTCGCCTCCGAAAGAACCGCTGCCCCCGCGCGCGATCTCTTCGTTTCCGGTTCTGACGACCTGTTCGAAGCTCTCGCCGCCATATCTTAAAATCGTAGGCCGCGCCGGGCTCTGCAACCATCCCCTAAACCGGGTAAGAGGGTGTCACCAAAGTCCTCATTTTTGACCCGCTTATGCACAAAAGTGCATCATGATTTGGCCCGTGTTTGTCTACTTCGGAAGTGCGCGCAGTTGTGCTGTAAGCAGCCCTCAACGCGCCTGTCAATTGCCGCTCGGTTTGCCCGCTCGCCCCTTTGGCAGGGGCGAACCGTTTCTACGGAAGCTCCACCAGTTCCATCTGCCCATCGCGGCGGCGATGCAGCACAAACGTATCCCCAGCAGCGGTGCGGAAGATCAACAGATCCCGATCGCGAAACTCCGCTTCTTTCACCGCTTCTTCAATCGTCAACGGCCTTAGCGCGATGGCCTCGCCGTTCTTCAGGATGTGCGGCTCCACGATTGTAGGCTTCGCCGGAAAGGAGTGAACCGGGATTGTCGCGCGCGGCTTGCCTGAATTGCCTATACCGTTTCCGTCTGAGCCGTCCCCTATCAGCGGTGCAATGCGCGCCTTGGGCCGCGCTACAGGCGGGGCAGTCATCATCTTCTCTTCCTTGGGCAGCCGCTTGTTCTCCATCCGCCGGTCTCTAAACCGCCTCGCCTGGTTCTCCGCGTGCTCAATCGCCTCTTTCAGGGCAGCGTCCAGTGTGTTTGCCGTGCCGGTCGCCGCTATCTTCTGCGCGCGCCCCTGCACGGTCAACTCCACAATCTGCATGTGCCGTTGCGCGCTAAAGGTGACGCTGGCATGGGCGGTCTTGCCCAGAATCTGACCGATCCGCTCCAATGCTTCTTCTGCACGCGTACGCAGCGCCTTTGTGATTCTCACTTGTCTCGCGGTGAACTCCACTTCCATGCTCAGCCTCCGCTCCTGGTGCCCTCTGTGGGAACCCCGGGCCAACCGATCGCCCGTAAATCCCGGTTAGAGGAGCACAGTATATGACAATTCACTGGTCTCCACACATTCCGCAAAAGCGTGGTCGGCCATTAGCCGGAAAGAATGCGTTCGCATCCATCCAAAACGCCTAGTTGAGTCCTTAATTGGCACGAACGCAAGAAAGCCGCCCGAATCAATCGGACGGCTTTTTCGAAGTTGATTTGCTTCGCTGACTTGCTGACTCGCTGACGAGCTGACTTGCTGGCCTCTCAGATCTCCCAGCGCAGCAGCACTGCGCCAACTGAGAATCCGGCGCCCACTGCCGCCAGCAGAACCAGGTCGCCCTTTTTCAACTTGCCCTGTTCCACGGCCGTCTCCATGGCCAGGGGAATCGTCCCAGCCGATGTGTTGCCGTATTTCTCGATGTTGATAATCACCCGTTCCGGGTCCATCCCCAGCCGGTCCGCCGTCGCCGTAATAATCCGCTTATTAGCCTGGTGCGGAATAAAGCAGCCCAGGTCAGCGCCGGTCACGCCGTTGCGCTCCAGCAGTTTGGTCGTGGACTCGGCCATCTTGCGCACCGCGAACTTGTATACCGCCGGACCGTCCTGGTAAATGTAGTGCCACTTCTTGTCAACGGTCTCGTGGGATGAGGGGTTCAGGCTTCCGCCACCCTTCAGGTTCAGGCTCACGCCGCCCGCCCCGTCAATCTCGTTCTCGCTGTCGATGAACCCGATCTCGCCTTCTTCTGCCGGCTCCAGCAGCACCGCTCCGCCGCCGTCGCCAAACAGCACGCAGGTGGTGCGGTCGGTGTAGTCGGTCATGCGCGTATTGGCGTCCGCGCCGCACACCAGAACCTTCTTGTACGCGCCGCTCTCCACCATCCTTATACCTGCCTGCAGCGCATACACAAATCCCGAGCAGCCGCCGGAAACGTCGAAGCCCCATGCGCCCTTCGCGCCAATCTTGTTCTGCACCAGGCAGGCCGTTGCTGGGAACATCATGTCCGGCGTCACGGTGCCGATAATGATTACCTCAACTTCGCTGGCCTCAATGCCGCGCGCCGCCAGGCACTTCTTGGCCGCTTCGGTGCAAATGTCGCTCACGCCCAGCCCCGCGGCCAGCTTATGGCGCGTCTTGATGCCAGTGCGCTCCATAATCCACTGGTCGTTGGTGTCCACCATCTTTTCAAGGTCTTGATTGGTAATTATTTCGGGAGGGACGTAGGTGCCAAGCGCGGTGATCTTTGCGCGGCGGCCCACCACGGGGCGAACAGTCAAACTCAATGTATTTCTCCTAGCGGAACCCGCGGTCACCGGACAGATCGAGGATTCATCTGAAGGGGGTCATCTCAAGGGGTTCACCCCTGATCCCTGTTCTCCGATCCCTGATCCCTGTTTCCTTGATCCCTCGCATAAAAAGTACCGGGTGACCTACTGCACACGTACTAGCCCGTTACCGTTGCTTCCTTCCGGACCTGGCGGGATTGGCGGGATTACGTCGCGTAGGACCCGGCACTGATAGATTTTAACACCCGGCGGTGGTCAAGAATCCTCCTTAGCCCGCGCGAAGGCCAAAGGCTCATTCGCCAACTCGCAAAGTCTCGCCGAGCGCGGTTCGCTCGCCGTTTCACGCGCGCGATTCCGTTCCCCGCTACAATAGAACTGTGACCAAACCCACCACCCCCGCGGCCCCTTCCGTGGGCTTTATCTCTCTCGGCTGCCCCAAAAATCTCGTTGACTCCGAGGTGATGATGGGCCTGCTCGACCGCGCCGGCGCGCGCCTTACCACGCGGCCTGAAGACGCAGAAATCCTCATCGTGAACACCTGCTCTTTCATCGACACGGCCAAGCAGGAGTCGGTCGACACCATCCTTGAGATGGCGCGCTTCAAAACCGCCGGCTCGGCCAAAAAGCTCATTGTCGCCGGATGCCTCGTTGAGCGCTACCGCGACGAAATCCGCAAGAGCATCCCTGAGGTCGACGCCGTCGTCGGCACCGGTGAGCTCGACTCCATTCTTGAAGCCGCCGGCATCGCCCCCGCACCCGCCGCCGCGCCTTCGCCGTTCACCATCCTCTCTGGCCAAGCCGCTGAAACCCGCCCCGGCCAGGAGTCGCAATCCGGCACGCACAAGTCCGCGTTCAGGCCAGAGGGCGACCTGCGCGAAAAGCAGGGCCGCTTCCGCCGTGACGAGTGGCAAGGCGCAGCCGCTCATTTACCCACCTATCTCTACGACGAAACGACCCCACGGCTCCTCACCACGCCAAAGTCCTCGGCCTACATCAAAATCGCCGAGGGCTGCGACCACCCTTGCTCCTTCTGCGTCATCCCCAACCTGCGCGGCAAGTTCCGCTCGCGCCGCTTCGAGTCGGTCGTAGCCGAGGCCCGTCAGCTTGTCTCCAGCGGCGTTCAGGAGATCACGCTCATCGGCCAGGACACTACCTGCTACGGCGAAGATCTGGGCCTCAAAGACGGTCTCGCCCTCTTGCTCGACGAGCTGGCCGGCATTGAAGGCCTGCGCTGGCTGCGCTTCCTCTACGCCTATCCCAACCGCATCACCGGCCGCCTGCTTGATACCATCGCCCGGCATGACAACATCTGCAAATATCTCGACGTGCCGCTGCAGCACGCTTCGCCTTCGGTACTCAAGGCCATGAAGCGCGGCGCAGGCGCGGAAATCTTTCTCAAGACCATAGAAAAGGTTCGCGCCGCGGTGCCCGGCATCGCCCTGCGCACCAGCTTCATCGTCGGCTTTCCCGGCGAATCCTCCTCGGATATTGAAATTTTGGAGAAATTTATTGCCGAAGCCAGGTTCGACTGGCTTGGCGTCTTTGCCTATTCGCATGAAGAGGGCTCGGGAGCCTATGCGCTCACATCGCAGGTACCCAGGCGCAGCATTGAGGCCCGCCGTCGCCGCATTATGAAGCTGCAGCAATCCATCTCAAAGCGCGCCAAGCAACAGTGGGTGGGCCGCACCGTCACCCTGCTCGCCGAGGGCGAAAGCGAAGAGACCCCGCTGCTGTGGGAAGGCCGCACCCAGTTCCACGCGCCGGAGATCGACGGCAAGGTCTACATCAACGACTTCGGCGAGCTTGAAGCGCCACAGCCCGGCCGCTTCTACACTGCGGAAATCACTGAGGCCCACGACTACGATTTGGTGGCCCGCATTCTCTCGCCGGTGTAGAGTCATAGTGCGCATCGCCGGCTGCCCAGCTCCCCTTAAAATAGGAGCCATGATTCTCGAAACTTTTCCCGTCGGCCCGCTGCAATGCAACTGCACCCTGATGGGAGACGAGCAGACCCGCGAAGCCATCGTCATCGATCCTGGCGACGAGGTAGGCAGCATTCAACGCCGGCTCGCCCGCCACGGCCTTACCCTCAAGCAGATTCTCGTCACCCACGGACACATTGACCACGTTGGCGGCGCGCTCCGGCTCAAGCGCCTTACCGGCGCGCCCATCTACATGAACGAGAACGATCTGCCGCAGCTTGAGATGATGGCCACTCAGGCCTCCTGGCTCGGCATTGAAACCCCAGACACCGCTCCGCCCGACGCCACACTGGCAGACGGCCAGATCGTCGGCCTGGAACATCTCCCGGCAAGTGTCCTCTACACCCCCGGACACACACAGGGCTCGGTCTGTCTCCACTTTGCTCCGCTCAAGTTGCTCATCGCCGGCGACACGCTCTTTGCCGGCAGCATTGGCCGCACCGACCTGCCCGGCGGCAATCCAGAGCAGATCATCGCTTCGATTCAGGAACGCCTGCTCGGTCTACCTGACGAAACCCATGTATTACCCGGACATGGTCCAGTAACTACCATTGGTCAGGAACGCCGAAGTAACCCCTTCCTTGGCGCATTGTGAGACGCGTCACAATGATCTAAATCAATCTTATTGAGGTAAATACGACGTAAAAGCTCAAGAAAAACTTGAAGCGGTCAGCCGGTCATATTACTGGGTGGATACGCCCGAAAATAATTGTCAAAAACCCCTAGACCTGTGGAAAACTCTCGTTCCTGTGTCAGCAGGCTCACCACCAGCCAACCGGATTCCCCCATGCCAAAAAAGTAACCAGGGTGAACCCAGGCGCCGCGCTCCAGCAGCTCCAGAACCGTCCGCTCGTCGCGCTCCACCGCCGGAATCCGCAGCACCGCGTACCACCCGCCCTCCACCTGCAGCCGGTCAACCGTCTTGAGCCCCGCCAGGCAGCCGTCAAGCGCCGCCAGGTTTGCAGCCACGCGTTCGCGAATCTGCTTCTGGATCGCGCCCCGTCCGGCCAGCCACTCGGGCAGCGCGCATTGCACCGGAGCGTTCATTGAGAGAAACGTGTCGGCAACCACCTCCAGCCGGTCCAGCGCCTCCACACGCTCCGGCCCCGTGGCCACAATCCAGGCCGCCTTCATCTGAGGAAGCCCGGCAATTTTGCTCAGCCCGCTCACCACATACACCGGCACTCCAACCAGCCCAGCCGCAAAGCTTCGCCCATCGATCGCGATGCCGTAGTCCAGAAACACCTCATCCACAATCAGCGAAAGCGAGTGCTCCCGGCAGAGCCGCGCCAGCTCCTCGGCCTCCCACGGCTTGGTAAAGTGCCCGGTGGGATTGTTGGGATGCACCAGCACAATCGCCTTGGTGCGCGGCGTAACGGCACGGCGAAAAGCCTCGGGATCGATCTGCCAACCCTGGTCGTACACCAGTGAAACCGGCTTGATGCGCACATCGTCAAGCACGGCCAGAAAGTCGAACAGGGGATAGCTCGGCTGGGGAACCAGAATCTCCGCGCCCGGATCGCACAACAGCCGGAAAAGGAAGCTGTAAGCCTCGCTGGTGCTGGTGGTCAGCACAATCTGTTCCGGCTCCACAGCCGCGCCCAGCGAAGCATAGTACGCGGCCACCGCATTTCGCGCTGCCAGGCTGCCTCGTGGCTGCGGATCGTAATCGAGCGCCCGCGGATCGGCCAGCGCGGCCAGCAAGCCGGGGTCATAGGTCAACCCGCAGCGGGTCGGGTTGCCGGCGGTCAGGTCGGCCACCGGCAGCCCCGCCTGCACCCGCAGCCGATGAGCGCGCGCCAGCTCGCTTTCCTCCGTGTTCCAGCTTGTTCTCTCTGAAAAGTGCATGAATCCTCAGGGCAAACGCATCTTAGTTGACCGATTGCTTTCCATGATCGGCCTTGTAACAAGGGCACGGCTTCACAGACTGCGGAAAAACTCAACATAGCCACCACATTCAGCAGCCTTGTAACAAGGGCACGGCTTCAGCCGGGCCACAAAAGATCGCAAAGAAAAGCTGGGGCTTCAGCCCCTGCCATTGCTTTCAAGTCTACTTTGCAGATTGCCAGCCAACGCCACAGCAGGGGCTGAAGCCCGCGATTTGATTAGCTTCTTTCGGCCCGGCTGAAGCCGTGCCCTGATTACAAAGCTCATGGATTCCACTTCCGGGTAGATTCTTACAGCCTTGCATCCACGCACGATGCTCTCTATCTGTACCGTGAAGAAATTAGATGTGTTTGCCCCGCATGAGTCCCGTCCCTCGATCATGTCCGCCAGCCCAATCGGGCACAATAGCAGTGACGCCCCTCTCCACCATAAACCGGCGTCCATAGGAGCCGTCTTGCAAGTGCGCGCGGTAGTTTTCGACTACGGAATGGTGTTAACCGGCCCTCCCGACCCTCAGGCCTACGCCGAAATGATCCGCATTACTGGCCTCTCTGCCGAGCGCTTTCACGACTTGTATTGGGCAGACCGCCCCGCCTACGACGCAGGCCATCTCACCGGCATCGAGTATTGGCAGAAGTTCGATCGCGATGCCGGCCTCAACCTGCCACAGCGCCTTCTTGAAGAGCTGAACCTGTGGGACGCCCGCTATTGGACCACCGAAAGCCCGGCGATGCTTGCCTGGCAGCTCGCCCTCAAGCAGCGCGGCATCAAGACGGCCATCCTCTCCAATATGGGCGATAACGTGCGCAGCCACATCGAGCGCGAGTTCAAGTGGTTCTTCCGCTTCGACGTGCTGGTCTGGAGCTACGAGCTGAAGATCGTCAAGCCCGATCCGGCCATCTACCGCTACGTGCTCGGCAAACTGGGCACAGCGCCGCAGGAGACCCTCTTCATCGACGACCGCCAGGTAAATGTGGACGGAGCCAACGCCCTGGGCATGATCGGCGTCACCTTCTCGACCGCCGAGGCTCTGCGCAGCGATCTGGCCGCAATGGGCTTTGACTCCGCGCTGCCGCTGCCGTGAATCGCAGCCCGCAAAACGCCTGCTCCACAACTCCCGCTTCGCACATTACACTTTGTGCATGGCTCTCCGCCTTATAGCCGCCACCACCAGTCAGGGCAAGCTGCGCGATTTTCGCACCGCCGCCCGCGCCTTTGCCATATTTATCGATCCCTTGCCCGCTCTTGACGTCATCCAGGCTCCGGAAGAGGATGGCGACAGCTTTCTTACCAACGCAACCATCAAAGCGGTCTATTACTCGCGTTTTGCGCCCGGCCAACTGGTTCTTGCTGACGACTCCGGTCTTGAAGTGGACGCGCTCGACGGTGCGCCCGGCGTCCGCTCCGCGCGTTTTGCCGCCGACTCCGGCCTGGTTGACTCGCCTGACGCCAACGACAACACCGATGTATGGAACAACATGGTGCTGTTGCAAAAGCTCACCGGTATGCGTGGCGGCCGCCGCACTGCCCGCTACCGCTGCGTGCTGGTCACCGCGCAGGACGGCGTTGCGCAGCACACCGCCGAGGGTTCGGTTGAGGGCGTCATCCTTGAGGCCCCGCGCGGTACCGGCGGATTCGGCTACGATCCGCTCTTCTTTCTGCCCAAGCTCAACCGCACCATGGCCGAGATCGATCTTGAAACCAAGCTCTCTCTCAGCCACCGAGGCCGCGCCATTGAGGCACTATTGCCCATGCTCGTATCGCCGTAGCGCAACATCCTTGTTGCAACCGCGCCGATCGCCTTGACGCAAGTGATCCAGGACACCAATAATGATCCTGTCGCCTGAGAGATATAGTTCGTCTCTTATCCTGAAACACTTACGCACAGCAGCCTTTAGGAGCCAACACATCCATGGCAACTGCTCAACCCTCAGCCGCGCCCCAACTCCGCCGCGGCGTCAAGCCGCTGCGCGCCGCTCAAGGCAATTCGTTCGTCTGGCGCAAGCTGCATTCGCTGCTGGGCATCATCCCCATCGGCGCATTCCTTCTCGAACACCTGCTTTCGAACTTTGAGGCGCTCAAGGGGCCCATAGCCTATGGCGATCAGGTCAAGTTCCTCAACGGCCTGCCGCTGGTGCGCGTTCTGGAGTGGGTCTTCATCTTCCTGCCCATCCTCTATCACGCAGGCTATGGCGTCTGGATCTGGCTCCGCGGCAAGTCCAACGTCGTCTACTATCCCTGGGCAGGGAACTGGATGTACGTGGCCCAGCGCTACACCGGCCTCATCGCCTTTGCCTACATCCTGCAGCATGTGATTCGCCAGCGCTTCATGGGCGTCAGCCTGCCTGAGAATCCCTACGCGGCCTTCGCTAAAGTCCAGCACGAGCTGTCCAATCCCTGGATGGTTGCCGTCTACTCCATCGCCATGATCGCCATCTGCTGGCACTTTGCCTACGGCGTGTGGTTGTTCGCCGCCAAGTGGGGCATCACTCCCGGCGTCGCCGCCCGCAAGCGTTTCGGTTATGTCTGTGTGGCGCTGGGTCTGGCCCTGGCAATCATGGGAATCGCCAGCATCTGGGCCTTTGTCGGCGGCATGTACCCCAATGCAGCGGGTCTTTAGCTGACGGCTGATAGCTGTTTTTTCTGAAAGGACTTTATGGCAGCACCCAGAATTATCGTGGTTGGCGGAGGCCTGGCAGGCCTGGCGGCGGTCATCAAAATCGCCGAGGCCGGCGGCGCAGTCGACCTGTTCTCGATTGTGCCCGTCAAGCGTTCCCACTCGGTCTGCGCCCAGGGCGGCATCAACGCCGCAAAAAACCTCAAGGGCGAGGGCGACACCACCGACAAGCACTTTGACGACACTATTTATGGCGGCGACTTTCTTGCCAACCAGACGCTGGTCAAGCGCATGTGCGAGGCCGCGCCGGGCATCATCGATCTGCTCGACCGCATGGGCGTGCCGTTTAATCGCACCCCCGAGGGTCTGCTCGATTTCCGCCGTTTCGGCGGCACGCTCTACAATCGCACCGCTTTTGCCGGCGCAACCACAGGCCAGCAGCTTCTCTACGCGCTTGACGAACAGGTGCGCCGCTTTGAGGCCGATGGCCACGTCAAAAAGTATGAGGGCTGGGAATTTCTCTCTGCCGTGCTTGATTCCAAAGGCCACGCCCGCGGCATTACGGCGCTCAATCTGCGCACCATGGAGCTGCGCTCCTTCGCAGCCGACGCCATCATCCTGGCCACCGGCGGCATCGGCGCTATCTTTGGCAAGAGCACCAACTCAGTAGTCTGCACCGGCTCCGCGCAGTCCATCGTCTTCCAGCAGGGCGCGTACTACGCCAATGGCGAGTTCATTCAGGTTCACCCCACCTCCATCCCCGGCGAAGACAAGCTGCGCCTCATGTCAGAGTCGGCGCGCGGCGAGGGCGGACGCGTCTGGGTGCCGCGCAAAGCGGGCGACAAGCGCCCGTTCGGCCAGATTCCCGCCGCCGAGCGCTTCTACTTTCTTGAGGAGTGGTATCCCAAGTACGGCAACCTTGTCCCTCGCGATGTGGCTACGCGCGCCATTCACAAGGTGGTGTACGAGCTGGGCCTCGGCCTTGAAGGCCAGCCCATGGTCTATCTCGACCTCACCCATATCGATCGCGAAACGCTCCACCACAAGCTGGGCGGCATTCTTGAAATCTACGAGAAGTTCGTCGGCGTCGATCCCTGCGTCGAACCCATGCGCATCTTTCCGGGCATGCACTACACCATGGGCGGTCTCTGGGTCGACTTCAACCAGATGACCAACATCCCCGGCATCTTTGCCGCCGGCGAGTGCGAGTACCAGTACCACGGCGCAAACCGCCTCGGCGCAAACTCGCTCGTCAGTTGCATCTATGGCGGCTTCCAGGCCGGCCCCAACGCGCTGCAGTACGTCAAGAACGCCCCGCCCAGTGAGAGCAACGGCCATCACGAAGCCGAGCTAACCCGCCAGGCCGAGATCAACAACAAGCTCATAACGAATCAAGGTGGCGAAAATCCATTCAGGCTGTGGCGTGAGCTGGGCCAGGTAATGACCGAGCACGCCACCGTCAGCCGCTACAACAAGAACCTCAAGATTGCCGACCAGAAGATCGTCGAGCTGATCGAGCGCTACAAGAACGTGAATCTGAGCGACCGCAGCCAGTGGGCCAACACCAGCTTCGCCTTCGCCCGCCAGCTCAAAAACATGCTTGAGCTTTCGCGCACCGTGGTGCTGGGCGCGTTGCTGCGCGACGAGTCGCGCGGCGCGCACTACAAGCCCGACTTTCCCGACCGCAACGACGAAAAGTTTTTGAAGACCACCAAGGCCAGCTTTACCGGCAGCGTCGAAGGCCCGCGCTTTGAGTACGAAGAAGTGGATACGCAGTACATCAAGCCGCGCCCGCGCCGTTATTGAGTTTTTTTGATAGGCACGGCTTAGGCCGGGCCGCAAAGCCGGAACAGCGTTAGCTTTGGGAGAGTGAAAGGGATCATGGCAACAAAGACTGTATCTTTCGAAATCAAGCGCCAGGCCAGTCCCGATGCGCCGGCCGTGTGGGAGAAGTTCGAGCTGGAGTGGCGGCCGGGCATGAACGTCATCTCCGCGATGATGGAGATCGCCGCCAATCCCATAACTTCCAGCGGTGCGCCCACCACCCCGGTCACCTACGACTCCAACTGCCTTGAGGAGATCTGCGGCTCCTGCGCCATGCTCATCAACGGCAGGGCCCGCATGGCCTGCTCGTCGCTGGTCGACAACCTCGAGCAGCCCATCCGCGTCGAGCCGCTCTCCAAGTTTCCGCTGGTCCGCGATCTGCAGGTTGACCGCTCCGTCCTCTTTGACAACCTGATGGCCGTCAAGGCCTGGGTTCCGGTCGACGGTACTTACGACCTCGGCTCCGGCCCGCGCGTCTTCCCTCAGCAGCAGGAAGCCAACTACCCGCTCTCGAACTGCATCTCCTGCACCTGCTGCATGGAGGTTTGTCCGCAGTTCAATGAGGAAACAGGGTTTGTTGGTGCGGCAACCATCGCCCAGGTCAAGCTCTTCAACAACCACCCCACCGGCAAGGTCTTCAAAGAAGATCGCCTGCGCGCGCTGGCCGGCGACGGCGGCATCCAGGAGTGCGGCTTTGCGCAAAACTGCGTTGAAGCCTGCCCCAAGCAGCTTCCTCTTACCGAGGCCATTAGCGACATCAACCGCGACGTGCTGCTGCAAAAGGCAAAAGACTGGCTGCGTAAATAAACGAGCAGAGTGCAAGATTCAAAGGCAAAGGCAACGGCAAGAAGCGTCAGGGCATGACTTCAGTCGTGCCGAAAGCATTTAAATGAGCGGGCTTCATCCCCTGCTTCGCCTGTTTCTATTGCCCGCAATTGCGTAGAGGCAATTTCCCAAGGGGCTCTGCGAATAACAATAACGAAGCTCGCAGCCAGCGTCTCATCCATCGAGTTCACGCCGCACTTCCGCTCCCATTAACGTTCGCGAAATCAGTGACGTAGAAAAAGCTCCGTGTGATAGGCTGCAAGGACGGGAACCCTGCATGATCCAACTCACAAACGTCAGCAAAAGCTACGGAGCCGATCAAGGCGTAGTTGCGCTGAAAAATATCAATCTGCAGATTTCAACCGCCGAGCGCGTTGCTGTCATGGGCCCTTCCGGCTCGGGCAAATCCACGCTGCTCAATCTGGTCTGCGGCCTCGACGAGCCAACCTCTGGCTCGGTGAAGATAGACGGCGTTGAGATGGCGGGATTGAACGACGACCAGCGCACCCGGCTGCGCCGCGAAAAGATCGGCATGATCTTTCAGACCTTCAACCTGCTCAGCACGCTCACTGCGATTGAGAACGTAGCCTTGCCTCTGCGCCTGCAGGGCAAGTCCAAGAAAGATGCCGAGAGCGAGGCCGCATCCATGCTCAGCCGCGTGGGTTTAAAGGGCAGAGCCTCTCATCGTCCCGACGAGCTATCCGGTGGCGAGCGCCAGCGTGTTGCCATCGCCCGCGCGCTTATCTTTCGGCCGCCGCTGTTGCTGGGCGACGAGCCAACCGGCAATCTCGACTCCCACACCGGCGATGAGATTCTCACCCTGCTTGACACCATGCAGCAGGAGTATGGCAGCACTCTGCTCATCGTCACCCACAACCTGCAAACCACAAACTTCTGCACCAGGATGGTCACTCTTCACGACGGCGAAATCGTCGGCGACCAGCCCTGCGGCAGCGGTCCAGTGCGAGCCAAAGGATGATCTCCGCGCTCTTGCACGTATCGCTGCGCCAGTGGCGAACGCATCGCCTGCGCGTCGCCATGACGACGCTCGGAATCGCGCTCGGCGTCGGTGTCTTCTTCGCCATCCGCACCGCCAATGCCGCTCTGCTTGAGTCGCTGTCGCTCACCGTTGAGCGCCTCGCCGGCAAATCCACTCTTGAAGTCAGCGCAGGCGAAGCCGGCTTCCCAGAGCAAATGCTCGACACCGTGCGCGCCACGCCCGGCGTGCAGCTTGCCGAACCGGTCATTCAAGTCATCGCGCACACCGCCTTTCAGGATGAAGGCAATCTCCTCATCCTCGGCGTCGATACCACCGGCGACCAGCAGTTGCGCGCCTATGAGTTCGATCGCTCGCAAACCCAGATCGCCGATCCACTCACTTATCTCGCGCAACCCAACTCCATCCTGCTTTCGCGCGCATTTGCCGAACGCCATGGATTGAAAATCGGCGACCACTTTCCGATCTTCACCTCGCACGGCAAAATGGACTTCGCCGTCGAAGGAATCTTCAAGCCCACCGGCGTTGGAGAAGTCTTTGGCGGCAACATCGCCGTCATGGACATCTACTCCGCGCAAGTGGTCTTCGACCGCGGCCACAACTTCGACCGCATCGACCTGATGAACGCGCCCAACGTCTCAGTGGACCAGGTGCAAAACAGCTTGCGCGCGCGCCTGCCCGCCGGTGTTGATGTCGTGCGGCCTGAAGTGAAGGGCCAGTCGCTTGAAAACGCCGTAACCGCCATGCGTCTTGGCATGATGATCTCCAGCTTTATCGCCTTGCTGGTCGGCGTCTACATCATATTCAACTCCTTCACCATCGCGGTAAATCAGCGCTGGAAAGAGATTGGCATCCTGCGCGCCGTCGGCGTCGAGAGCCGCGGCATCGGCTTTATGATTCTCGGCGAAGCGCTGCTGATGGGCATCATCGGCTCGGTCGTCGGCATCGTCGTCGGCTACTTTATGGCCGTTGCCGCCAGCTCCGTCATGGGCTCCATCGCCGCTTCGGTTTACGGCATCGTCTCCACAGCCGTTGCCCCAAGCATTCATCCCGAATACGTTGTCACCGCGCTCTTGCTGGGCATTGCCGCGTCTGTCGGCGGTGCGTGGATGCCTGCCCGAGCCGCTTCACGCCTCAATCCCATCCTCGCGCTGCACAACATCGAGTCGCGGCAAAACGAGTCTGCGCTGGGTTGGACACGCGGTCTGCTCGCTGCCGCGTTGCTCGCGGCCTGCGTACTGCTCATCCAGTTTTCTCCGTCTGCCGTCGGCATGGAGTTGCAATTCTCCTACGCCGCTCTTGAGTTGATTGGCCTCACCATTCTGCTGCCTCTGCTGGTGCGCGGAGCGGCGCGCGCCTTGCGCCCGCTCATGGATTGGGCAGGAGGTTCAGAGGGCGCTCTCGCCGTCGATGCCATGATTCAATCGCCCCGACGCAGCGCCGCAACCGTGGGCGCGCTCATGGTCGGCCTCATGTTCGTCTACTCCACCGCCGCGTACATCCAGAGCTACAAGCTGGTCGTCAGCCGCTGGACCAGCCAGATGCTCAACTCCGACATCGTCGTCGCCGCATCCTCGCTGCTCCGCTCCACCTCTTACCACTTCAGTGAGGATCTGGGAAAGCGCATCGCCGCCATGCCTCAGGTTGCGCGCATTGAGAATGTGCGCTTCACTATCGTTCCTTTCAACGGCGATACGGCGGCCATCACCTCCGAGGATATGGACGGCTTCCTCGCTCGCTCGTCGAACGCCGTCATCGGCGGCAATAAGAACACCGTGCTCAACCTGATGCCGCGCGGCCAGGGCGTGCTCGTCTCCCGGAATCTTGCTGCGCGATGGAGATTGAAGGTTGGCGGCAGCGTCCATTTCGACAGTCCCACCGGCCCGCTCGACCTGCCCATCCTCGGTATGCTCGACGATTACCGTTCCGACAAGGGAACCATCTTTATGGATCGTTCGGTCTACAAGCGCTACTGGCAAGACGATGCCGTCGATTTTGTCGATGTAACGCTCAAGCCCGGCCAGGATGCGCCCACGGTCAAGCACCAGATCGAGCAGATGACCGCGAGCTCAGACCACGCTCTGGTCTATACCAACGTCGAATTCCGCGGCTGGATCGGCGGCCTCGTCGACAAATTTTTCCTGCTCAATTACATGCAGCTTGTTGTGGCCATCGTCGTCGCGGTCGTGGGAATCGCCAACACTCTGGTCATCTCCGTCGCCGAGCGCCATCGCGAGTTCGGCGTTATTCGCGCCATCGGCGGCTATCGCTCGCAGATTCGCAAAATGGTACTGCTTGAGGCCTTCGCCATCGCCGTTGTGGGCGTCATTGTGGGAGCAATCGCCGCGCTGTTCAACATTCAGTTCATGTCCGTCACGGTTTCCACAGTGCTTGCCGGATATAACGTTCCCTTTTACTTCCCCTGGTTGCTTATCCTTGAAACATTCCCGGCCGTCGTTCTGGTGGCGCTCGTCGCCGGATGGTTTCCAGCGCGCCACGCCATGCAGGCACCGGTTATTGAGGCAATTGGATATGAATGATCTGAGAGTTACGGTGAGCAAGTCAGCGCGCGCAATTTTTCTTTGCCTGTGCGCGATGTTCGCTTCGGCGCAGTTATTCGCGGACAATGCCACTCCCGACGCGCGCAAAATCATTGAGGCCGTCGACGCGCAGCAGAGCGCCGCTTCCAGCATCTCCATGAAAGCCACTTTTCAGGTCTTCGATAAAGATGGCCAAAGCGCCAAGAAGGATTTCGTCTATCGCCACACCAGCGCCCCCAGTGACAGCCGCACCCTTGCTATCTTTACCGCGCCCAAAGAGATTCGCGGCGTGGCGCTGCTCTCCATTCAGCAGAGCGGCGCGGCCGAGCGTCAGTACGTCTACACTCCGGCCACCGATCGCGTGCGCAGCGTCGTTACGCAGGAGCGCTCCGCGCGTTTCATCGGAACCGATTTTTCGTTCGAGGATATCGGCGAGCATTCTCTCGGCGATTTCACCTATCAACTGCTCGGCAGCGCGGAAACTATCGATGGCCACAAGGTCTATAAAGTGGCCGCAACGCCCGTCGACTCCTCGCACTCGCAGTACAAGTACATTTACCAATGGGTGGCGCAAGACGTGCCCGTCATTCTCTACTCTGAGTTTTACAATGCGCAGGGAAAGCTGATCCGCGTGCTCCACGCCACCGGCCTCAAGCGCGAAAACGGAATCTGGGGCGCGCGCCACACTGAGATGCGCACCGTGCCCGACGGCACCAGAACCGTCCTCACCATCGACGAAGTAAAGTTCAACGTCAAGTCCGACGAAAAGCTCTTTACCCCCGAGGGCCTTTCCGCCGCCAGCGCCTCCGCAACGAAGTAATGTTATTTCGCAGAATGGGGCAACGCGCTACCGCCCGCTGACTTCCGCAGCAAAACGCTCCTGCAAGCTGCGCCGCAGCACTTTGCCTGTATGATTCTGCGGTAGCTCGCCGGGCGCAAGAATCCATATCCGCCGCGGCGCTTTATACGCCGCCAGATTCTGCCTGCACCACTCCAGCAGATCGTTTTCGCTGGCCGTCGAGCCCGCACGCAACTCCACCGCTGCCGCCGGCGTCTCGCCCTTCTCCTTATGCGGCAGGCCGAACGCTGCCACGCGCGCCACCGCTGGATGTGCTGCGATAGCCTCTTCAAGCTCGCGCACATACACCGAGTATCCACCC
>Ga0302320_10004710_pt1 | contig 30883 bp, 32 predicted proteins | sample Bog_T0_3_FD_202130 | JGI IMG/M metagenome (GOLD analysis project Ga0302320, IMG submission 202130) | Peat permafrost microbial communities from Stordalen Mire near Abisko, Sweden - Bog_T0_3 | ecosystem: Environmental > Terrestrial > Soil > Wetlands > Peat | place: Sweden: Abisko, Stordalen Mire... | reverse complement strand
TATTCAACATCGCTAACAGGTACAACGTGGCGGCGGTAAGTCCGCTGTTCAGCAACGCGGGTCAGGCGACCGCGGCTTATGATCCGCGGCAGTTCCAGTTCGCTTTAAAGTTTTACTGGTAGAGGAAAATTCTCTTCCTGTCAATGTTTCCGGGCGGGATGGAGATCTCAACGCGCGTCGGGAACTTTGCGGCCGCTTCGCTCGTAAGGTAATAGCATGCCTGACCAAAACATGTCTGACCAAAACATGCCTGACCAAAACATGTCTAATCAAAGCATGTCTGACCAAGGGATCGCTTTGACCGCTGCGCCGGCTCCGGTGCCCACCACCCCGAACACGATTTTTCGCGGGCCCAACGGCATTCGCGCGGGATGGCGGGCGCTTATTTTTTTAGCAATCGTTGCTGGCCTGGTCGCTGCGGTTAATTTCACAATTTTCCTGGTATTGCATTTCGTCTATCATCGCCCCCCGCACATCCAGATCACGTCCTCGCTAACTCCCGCGGCTTCCGCTTTAGGCGATGGAGCGCTGTTCCTCTTTACCGCCATCGCGGCCGTGATCATGAGCCGGATCGAGCGCAGCAAGTGGGGAGAATACGGTTTGCCGCTGCGGTTCGCCTTCGGCAGAGATTTCTGGATTGGAATTCTGATCGGTTTTCTCTCCATTAGTGCGACCCTGCTGGCCATTTTTGCGCTCCACGGATTTCGCCTGACCGGTATCGCCATTCACGGTCAGACCTTAGTCTTGGCTACCCTGGCCTGGAGCGGAGCTTTCGTGTTAGTTGGCTTGGGAGAAGAGTTCGCATTCCGAGGCTATCTTCAATACACGCTGACCACTGGCATGGGCTTTTGGCCTGCGGCGACTGTGCTATCGGCACTATTCGGATTGGCTCATGCCGGCAATCCCGGCGAGAGCAAAGTTGGCTTGCTCTCGGTAGTCCTGTTTGCCCTGCTGTTTTGTTTCATCCTGCGCCGCACCGGCAATCTATGGTGGGCGGTGGGATTTCACGCAGGATGGGACTGGGGGCAAACTTTCTTTTACGGCGTACCCGACAGCGGCCTCGCAGCGTATCACAACCTGTTCAATTGCAGCTTCAGCGGGCCAGTCTGGTTGACTGGCGGTAGCGTGGGGCCGGAGGCCAGCATCTTCACTCCCATCGTTCTTCTGATCGTAGGCGTCCTCTTCAGCCGGGTTCATCGCGAGAACCGGTATGAGGTGCTGGGCAAGCCGGCTTAAGTGGGTTTCCGGCCGTTTAGTAAGCTGAAGCCCAATAGCCGGAGCCCGAAGCCCTCTGGTGAGTGTTACACTCTCCCTTCATCCATCCTTGGCGCTTGCCTGGAGTTCGGCCCCCAATGTCTCAACCGAATATGCCCACACCCCGGACCCGTCTGGTCCGCGAAGCGGATCGAGCTGTGTATGACCGCGAAGTTGTGAACCAGATTTTGGACGAAGGTTTTCTGTGCCATGTCGGATTTGTAGTGGACGGTCAGCCTTTTGTGATTCCAACCTCGTACGGACGCAAAGGGGACAGTCTGTATATTCACGGATCGGCCGCCAGCCGCATGTTGCGGCAGATGAACGAAGGCGTACCGGTTTGTGTAACCGTGACCCTGCTCGACGGGCTCGTTCTTGCGCGATCCATCTTCAATCACTCCATGAATTACCGTTCTGTGGTCGTGCTGGGAAAGGCGACGCTGGTGGTTGATCTGGCAGAAAAGCTCGAAGCGTTGCGGTTGCTTTCCGAGCATATTATTCCAGGGCGCTGGGCAGATTCGCGGCAGCCGAATGAACGGGAGTTGAAGGCAACATCCGTATTGCGGTTGCCGATTGAGGAGTTCTCCGCGAAGGTTCGACAGGGGCCGGTGATTGATGACGAGGAGGATTATTCGTTTCCGACCTGGGCGGGAGTCGTGCCCCTGGAGATGAAGGTGGGGGAACCGATTGCGGATGCACGGATGGGTGAGAACATCGGCGTGCCGGGTTACGTGCGAGACTATTCGCGCTTAAGATAAATTTGAGATAGGCGGTAAGGAATGCTATCCTTACAGTAAGGAGAGCAGGTAAAGATGGGATACTTCAGCACGATGACGAGCAAAGGTCAGCTCACAGTGCCGCAGGAAATTCGTAAGCGCCTGGGATTGAAAAAGGGCGACCGGGTCGAGTTTGTTGCAGAGAAGGATCGCACTGTGATTCGGCCGGCGCGCACGGAAAGCAACTTCTTCGACAAGTTTATTGGAATTTTCGGTCCCTTTCCTGGCGGGGAAGAGGGAATTAAAGCTTGGATCGATGATATGCGAAGCGATAAAGATTACGAATGAGGACAGCAGTCGATACCAACGTTTTGTCATTATTTTGGTCTCGAGGTCATCCGCTGGCCTCCAGGATTTCTGCTGAGTTAGCACACGTACAAGCCGATGGGGCCTTGGTCGTCAGTGCTCCGGTATTCGTCGAACTCTCCGCATTTCCCATCGCCACGCCCGAGCGGGTTCGAGCCGCTCTGGCCGAAATGAATGTCGAGATCGATTTCTATCTGGGAGAAGACGTCTGGCAGTTGTCGGCTACAACTTTTGCTGCCTATGCGATTCGCCGGCGACGTTCCGGCGGAGGCGTTCCTAAGCGCTTACTGCCGGACTTCGTAATCGCCGCGCATGCCATGCTGAATGCCGACAGGCTGATGACGCGCGATGCCAAGCGTTACCGCCAGGATTTTCCCGGCCTTCGTCTGATTTGATCTCCAAAAAGCCGCGGCCTACGGAATCAACAATAACTTTCCCGTGGTCTTGCGCCCTTCCAGATCGCGATGCGCCTTCTGCGCTTCGGCCAGAGGATAGGTATACTCGACGCGAAGCTTGAGCTTTCCTGCCGCGATCATGCCAAACACCGCGCTGGACCGCGCCACCAACTCTTCGCGCGTGGAGATATAGTTCACCAGGGTCGGACGAGTTACGTAGAGCGATCCCTTCTGCGAGAGCGCGATCAGATCGAATGGCGGCACGGCTCCGCTCGATCCGCCGAAAAGAACCATCATGCCGCGCGGCCGCAGGACGTTAAGTCCCTTCTCGAAAGTGGTTTTGCCGACCGAGTCATAGACGACATCCACGCCCTTGCCATTCGTGACGCGCTTGGTCTCGGTCTCGAAATCCGACTGGGTGTAGAGAATTACTTCATCGGCACCGGCTTCGCGTGCCAGCTTTGCCTTTTCGTCCGTCGAAACGGTTGCGATGACGCGCGTGCCAATGTTATGCGCCATCTGGGTGAGTAAGAGTCCGACACCGCCGGCGGCGGCGTGAATTAGTGCCGTCTCCCCTCGCTTCAACGGATAGGTATCGTGCGAGAGATAATGCGCCGTCATGCCTTGCAGCATCGCGGCAGCCGCTTGCTGATCAGTCACGCCCTGCGGTACCGGGACTAACCGATCTTCTGGCACGGCGGCATATTCCGCATAGGAGCCGTGCACCGAAGTCCAAGCGACGCGATCTCCTACTTTGACTGACTTGGCTTCGGAGCCGACGGCGGTTACGGTTCCGGCGCCTTCTTGTCCCAGAGTAATAGGAAGCTGCGCTTTGTAGCGCCCCTCGCGGAAATAGACATCGATGAAGTTGACGCCGGAGGCGGCGAGTTTTACGACCGCTTCATTGGGCTTCGGTTGCGGAAGCGGCAGTTCCGCGAGTTCCATCGCCTCAGGTCCACCGGGCTGCTTGACTTGAATGGCTTTCATCTTGACTTCGATGAACGAATCGCCGGGCAAGATTCTCACGGCCTGGGCAATCTACTTTTGCGACAGCCAGGCCTGGGTTATAAATTCGTGGGCCGAGGCCGCCTCGGAACTGGTAGACTGGCGCGTCCGCTCAGGAGGCACTTCGCCATGGCCGAAAAGCGTCCCCAGACTTTCGCCAACCATACCCGATACGATCCACTGTTCCATTTTTTCCTGGCCCCGATCTTTGTGGCTTCCACCATAGCCGCGATCGTCCATTTTGTAATGCACCCCGCATTCAACTCGGGATGGCACTTTGTCCTAATCGCCGCCGCGACGGTAGCCATTTTCAAGATGCGGTTGTACTCGTTGAAAGTACAGGACAGGGTCATTCGCCTGGAAGAGCGGTTGCGCCTGGCCACGCTCCTGCCGGAGACTTTGCGGGCTCGCATTCCGGAGCTGACCGAAGGCCAGCTGATCGCGTTACGCTTTGCCTCGGACGGAGAAGTCGCGAGCCTGACCGAACGGACTCTGGCGGGCAATCTTGAGCGCAAAGACATCAAGAAAGCGATTCAGGTGTGGCGTCCCGATTACTGGCGAGTCTGACCGGGCTTGGCCGTCACAAAACTCAGATTATTTTCATTTGGACGCCCGTCAAACCTTTTCCATCCCAGCGCCGTCTGACTTAAGAGGCCTCGGTGGTAACCAAGTGAGTGGGTGCCGAAAGTAACGCGGGCCATCAGCTTTCGGCGTTGACCCGCACGCGACCGCAGGATACGATTTTTGATAGAATTCACCGGGCATTTACACTGGGGAGCAATCCGTATCTCGTAGAGAATATGCGAGTTGCAAAACTGCAAATTCGAACCGGAGTGCTGGCGGTGTTGGCCTTGGCGGCTTCGTCCTGCCAGACGGCACAGAAGCCGGTTTCGTTGCTTCCCCCAAAGAGTGCTCCGGCCTTGATTGGTCAAGCTCAAGCTCCGCCTTCGGCAGCTCCTCAACAGGCTACCCAACCCGCTCCTCCTCAGGAGTTCCCTGCCCCTCAAGCGCAAACGCAGGTTACGCCGGAAACCAAAGCGCAGACCGCGCCTCCATCCCCTGCCGCAGACCCTGTCGGCGATTTGATTACCAAGGTTGAAAAAGACTATCAGGCCGGGCTGGACGCCTACCATAACGGCAAGACCGAAGCCGCGAAGCAGGATTTCGACAATGCTTTCAACGCTTTGCTGGGCAGCGAACTGGATGTCAAATCCGATGACCGGCTGGAAAGCGAATTCAACCACATCGTCGAAGGGGTAAATCACCTCGACCTGGGTGCATTGGGCTTCTCGTCCGATTCAGAAGCACAAAAAACCGAGCCGGCTCCGATCGACGAAACCAATGACATCACTTTGTCCGCCGACGCCAAACTGAAGGCGAAAGCTCAGGCCGAGATCAAGTCGACGCACTCCGATCTGCCCTTGATGATGACGGACCAGGTCGCAGGCTACATCAGCTATTTCTCGGGCCGTGGACGAGGCACCTTCGAGCGAGCTTTCGCCCGCTCCGGCCGTTATCACGACATGATGGTCAGGATTCTGAAAGAAGAAGGTGTTCCGCAGGATCTGATCTATTTGGCGCAAGCCGAATCAGGATTCCACCCGCTGGCCGTTTCCCGCGCGGGCGCTCGCGGTATCTGGCAATTCATGGGTCCGCGGGGCCGGGGATACGGCCTGCAACGCAGCCTCTGGGTGGATGATCGTCAGGATCCAGAGAAATCCACGCGCGCGGCCGCCCGCCATTTGAAAGACCTTTATGCCCAGTTCGGCGACTGGTACCTCGCCATGGCCGCCTATAACTCCGGCCCCGGCACGGTGCAGGCTGCCGTCAAACGCACCGGATACGCCGATTTCTGGGAACTCTACCGCCGTAACGTGCTTCCCAAAGAAACTCGCAACTACGTCCCCATCATCCTGGCCGTGACCCTTGTGGCCAAGAATCTGTCGCAGTACGGCTTCGATGACGTCTCCATGGACGAACCGCAGGCCTTCGACAGAGTCACAGTCGATTATCCGGTGGACTTGCGGCTGGTAGCGGAATGCGTGGATGCGACCGCCGCCCAGTTGCAGGAATTAAATCCCAGCCTGCTGCGGATGACGACACCCAAGGTTGGAAGTTTCGAGCTTCATCTGCCGAAGGGAACGAAAGAGCAGTATCAGACGGTGATGGCCACGATTCCGGCCGATATGCGGCTGTGGTGGCGATTCCACAAAGTTCAGCCCGGCGACACACTGGCTTCGCTGAGCCGGTCGTATCGCGTGACCGCAAAGTCCATTATGGTCGCGAACCAGCTTGAGGGCAGCGAGCTTGAGACTGGATCACGGGTGATCATCCCAGTTGCGGCGGGCAAGAATCCGCTAAGCGATAACGCGACGTATTCCAAGCGGATTATCCGTTACAAAGTCCGCAAGGGGGACACCGTCGAAACCGTGGCGGAGAATTTTGGCGTCTCCACTAAGATGGTTCGGCAGTGGAACGGCTTGCGCGGCGACGGCCTGCGGGGACGGAAAGTGCTGGCTCTGCATTTGCCAGTTTCACCCGGCACCGAAGCGGCGACGGCCAAGTCGGCAACCCACGGGCGCAAGGCTGGCCAAACCGCCAGCGCCCAGGTGTCGGCGAAAAAGCCGGTCAAGACGTCCGAGGACGATGAAGCCGAACAGGCTGCTGTCCATCACACTGTGAAGACGGGCGAGACTCTCTATTCCATCGCCACCAGCTATAAGACTACTGTGGCGGCCCTCAAGCGCGATAACGGAAACGTCGCCGTACTCCATCCCGGGATGATTCTGGTGGTTGAACCCAGCCGATAAGAAAATTTTGTCGAGTTTAGGAAATCCAGAAAATTTCCTTCGAACTTGTGTCGAATCTTCTTCCATTCCGCGCCTTCGTGTGGTAACAGGATAAACGGGCCTATGGAATGGCGGGCCTTGCAGTCTGCGTCAAACGCCGTGCTATAATCGCGCGCGTTCCAGCATACGTTTCTGGTGGTCTTTTAATTTCCCCGTGCCCGGCACTCTGTCGCGGCGGTTGCGCCAGAGGCCACAACAAGATCAGGAGGAGCAATGACGTACGACCCAACGCTTTACGGACGTGATGACGAAGAAGAATTCGGCGACAGCGGAGCCTACAGCGAATCGCTGGAAGAGGATTTCGAAGAGGAAGAGGAGGAAGAAGAGGAAGCTGATGTAGCGGAACCCGCGGCAAGTGAAGCGCCGGCACCGCCACCGCCTCCAACTCCTAAACCCAAACCGCCGGCTCCGGCCAAAAAGGCTCCGGCTCCCAAGCCAGCGGCCAAGCCGCCGGCGGCCAAAACACCGGCACCGAAGCCGCCCGCTAAGAAGAAAGCCGCCCCCAAAAAGGCTGCTGTCAAAAAGAAAGCTGCGCCGGCCAAGAAGAAAGCTGCAAAGCCGGCCAAGAAAAAGGCGGCGAAGGCACCCGCCAAGAAGGCCAAGAAGAAGGCGAAAAAAGGCCGCCGCTAAATTGACGGTTGAATGCAAGAACCGCAGCTGAAAAGCTGCGGTTCTGTTTTCTGAGAAGCTTCTGAACTCAACCGATGACTGGTACTAGGTACTGGCCACTGGCTACTTCTTGCCCTCGACCGCGGCCCGGCACTTGCCGTACAACTCCAGCAGGTGGGAGGCGTAATCCTCGGGCTTCGCCGCCGAGCCTGAACCTTGAAAGCCCACGCCGGACGAAGTCGTTCTACCGTATCCCGTGGTCATGGCTACAAATTTCATCAGATCCAGAGCGATATCCTCATTGCGGCGGGCGCTGCCGTGGCCATTGTGCGTTGCTTCATCCATGATTCCTTCTCCTGAACCGGAAATATAAGGGAGTTCCGCGTCTTCTTCGAAGTCTTCATCGTCCATGTTGCAGATAAAAGTCACGGGAACTCCGTCCACGATGATAGCAGGGTCAAGTGAGCGTTGTCCGGGACGTAATCTCCTGATAATAAGTCAGGGTTTCCGCATAGGACGCCCCAAAACCAATCAACACAAAGGACACGAAGTATCACGAAGCCCTCTTTTTCAAGGCATTCCTTCTTGCGACTTCGTGTCCTTAGTGGTTAGTACTTTTCGAAGCGATTCGTCACCCAGCCTTTGGCCCAGTCTCCGAACTTGTTTTCCGAAGATGGAGCCGTGAATCCAAAGTAAGGGCCCGATCGCTAAATAGCTCCATCCTGCCCACTCCGGACTTTTAACCGCTACCAGAAGCGACGTGACGCCGATCACCACAAGCACAGCATTTTCCTGGATCGCTAACCGCGTTTCCAAGGCTTCCACGGGATTCAATTCGAGGGCGGAACGCAGCCTGTAGGCGTGCGCATACATGAGCGAGAACAGAAAGAAGACGGCGGCGAATCCTGCGGCGTAGATTCGCATGACCACGGAAGCTTCATGAAAAGTGAAGCCGGTTGCTTCGGCCGGCGACAGGAGTTGAGAAAACAATTGCGTGAAAACAAATTTCAACGGATAAACATAGAAGAGAACCAAAAACAGGAGAACAATGTTTAGAAAAACCGTGTAGGGATCCTCCAGACCAAAACGCCGCGAGAAGCGATAGTGTGCCCTCCAGATCATGACCAACTGGGCGAAGCAGACCGCGAAAGGCAGAAATCCACGCAGATCATGGATCAGTTGCGCGTAGGTGCGTGGAACTTCAAGGGAAACCACGAGCAGAGTGATGGCGAATCCGAAGACGACGTCGCAGAAGGCTTCGAGGCGGGTAATTTCACCGCCGCGCCAGCGAAAATATTCTTCGGGCAGGATTGCGGAACGGCGCGGCCGGGCTTCGTGCGCTTTTTCCAGGGGGAGTGTCGGGGCTGGCGGATTCTCCGTCATGCCGATGATTCTGCACGGTCAGTAGCCAGTTGGCAATTGAAAATCGATGCGCGCGGTACGGCGCAGCCGGACCATCAGCCACAGGGATGCCGCGAACAAGAATGGAGAGGAATAAAATCCCGGCGCAGGACGCGGGAAGGTGACGGCCGCTACCGTGTGCCCAAGGATTGAAAATAAGGTTTGGCTCAGCCCGTTCAAAAACATGATGACGGCATAGGCCCACGCCAGCGGACGCAGGCCGGTCATGCCCCGCGCGGCCACCGGAGTCAGGCAAAACAGCGCCAGGCAAGCCAGAATCAAACCGATTAGCCACTCCCGGAAGTGAAATGCGGGCATGGGAAACCAACTCCAGCGATGACGCAAAATAGTGACGGTCGGATTGTAAACCTCGAGAAAACCGGTCGTGGCTTCGTCCAGGATGTGTAGGGCGAAGGCCACGCACAAGGCAAACCATGCGCTGCCAAATCCCGAGGCGGAGAGCGCCGGCGCGTCTTTCATAAGAAGATCTTGTCGCAGAAATGATTCTCAAAGGAATTCTCTAGCACGGGCGTGGTCTTGGCAATTGGAAATCGCTCCGGCCAGTGCACCGAAGGCGTATCCCTCGGATTCATGCGCGAGGTACTTCGCTCATGAGCGCCAGCAGATTGTCTTCAGAATCGCGGAAGAGCGTCATCCAAAGGTCGTGCACCGGCATTTTCGCAACCAGGTGCGGTTCATCTTCGAAAAGCACCCCGCTTCGTTTCAGTGCCGCATAGGCCGCCTGAATATCCGGCACCGCAAAATATAGGATGGAGCTGGGATGATCGAACTCCTGCTTTTCAGGCCGCGATAACATGAGCCGAACTGCGCCAAAGTCAAAAAAGGCCAGCCCGGGCGGTGCCTGGAAGAGCAGCTTCAGACCTAAAACTATCCCGATAAAAAGCCGCAGCCCGTTCCACATCTTTGGCCTTGATGGCAATCTGCCCCAAGTGTGCGATGCCGATTCCAGGTGCGGTCCCGTCCATTTTTATCCTTCCCCGAGCTATCTTACCGCCTGCGCAAAGAGTATGTTCGGTTTTCGTAACAACCTCAGGTCTTGGGTTGAGGTTTGTAAGCGGCCGTCTAAAATTCCCCGCGCAGTTCTTTCCGTCTCTGCTATGGAAGCTTTCGGCAGCGCGTTCGATATCATCATCGTCGGTGCCTTGGCCCTGCCCTGGGTGCTGCTCGTCATCCACCTGTTTTTTTCCACCAACGAAGGTAGCCTTGAGAAGCTTTTCGGTTGGGTGAAGAGCCAGGATCAACCAGCGCTGGTTAGCGTTCTGCTGTTCGCCATGGCTTATCCCATGGGTTCGGCAGTTTCGCGAATCGCGCAAGACTTCTTCGACGACGACGATCTTCACCTGCACCTTCCGATCCCTGGGCACGAAAGTTGGATTCGCCTTCCGATGGCGACGGAAACCAGCATTCGCACGGACGTTTATTGCGACGTGGAAAAGCAGATTCAGAAGCTTCCGCTGAGCGCCAACGTCGCCCCTGCCAACGGGCCCGGGATTTCGCCCGCTGCGAGTGAATCCGCGTCACCCTGCCCGGACGCGCAACCGCAACCCACGGTAAAGGACCGTGAAATGTGGCAGGCGAAACAAGCCTTGGACGATCTGGCGGAACGTGTTTTTCGTTTCCAGGAGGCTGCCGTGCTCTTGCAGGGAACCGACGACACAGAACGGCCGCGGCAGTTTCACGATCAGATTGTGGTGCTTCGCGGCGCAGCTTTTGACGGCATGATAGCTTTTGCTCTCTGTCTTTTCTGGTGGAGCGCAGAATTTCGCTCCATATTGCGCTGGGCCTCGCCGTTGTTTCTTTCTCTTCTCGGACTCAACGCTTTGTACAATCACCTGACGGAACGGAGTGCCGCCGACCCTCCTTATATGGAATTCACTCTATTGGTGCTGGCCGCGGCCGGATGGTATGTGCTGGCGGTGCGCAAGCCGGAAGCAAAACCCGCGCCACCAGCGGCAAAGCACATAGCGCAGGCGAAGGGAGTACCACGGGGCGCTTACCTGATGCTGGCCGCGTTTCTCTCCTCCACCGCTTTCCTGGGGTGGTGGGCCACACAAGTTCTGTATGACCAGCAAGTTTTCTACTCCTACCAGGCGCTGCTGCAGAATCAGAAACCGGCCGCACCCCCTGCGAAATGAACTAGACGAGACGGCGGGTGCGCGCCCTGCGCAATCCAGTTAGAATACTTTCCCGTGAGCAAACTGCCCGTGAGCCGGACCCGCCGCGATTTTATGAACTCCGCTCTGCTGGCGGGCGCGGCTGCCGCCCTTCCTGCGGGATTATTTTCCGGCTGCACAGTTTCGTCCAACGCGGCGCGCACAGAGGCCTCCCCGATCCCTTCGCGGCCGCGCTCCCGGCAATTCGATTCCTCATCAGAAATTGCTTTCCCCAAAAATTTCTTTTGGGGAACCGCCACCGCGTCGTATCAGATTGAAGGCGCATGGAAAGAAGATGGCAAAGGCGAATCGATCTGGGACCGCTTCGCGCATACGCCCGGGAAGATCAAGAACGGCGACACTGGCGACGTGGCCTGCGATTCCTATCACCGCTGGCGGGAGGATATTGCGCTGATGCGCGCGATGAATTTGAACAGCTACCGCTTCTCGATTTCCTGGCCGCGCATTCAACCGAAGGGCTCCGGGCCGGCGAATTCGAAAGGCCTCGACTATTACAGCCGCCTCGTCGATGCCTTGCTGGAAGCGCACATCCGTCCGTTTGTGACTCTTTATCACTGGGATCTTCCCCAGCCTCTCGAAGATGCCGGAGGCTGGCCGAATCGCGACACCGCGGCCAATTACTCCGACTATGTCGAGATGATGGCTCGCGCGCTCGGGGACCGCGTCGGCGACTGGATGCTGTTCAACGAACCCCTTGCCTTCACTTACAACGGTTATCTCGACGGCACTCACGCTCCCGGGCGAAACCGTGTGGTCGACTTTTTGCGCGCCACTCATACCGTGAATCTGGCGCAGGCGGCGGGCTTTCACGCGTTGAAGGCGGCGCGTCCATCGGCGCGCGTAGGAACAGCTTTCAATATGTCGTCGTGCGAAGCAGCAAGCGATTCCGACGCCGACCACCGTGCGGCGGAGCGATGCAACGCCATCACCAACTTGTGGTTTCTGGAACCGGCGCTTAAGGGCCGCTATCCGGAGGCTCTATCATTTCTTCCCGAAACTGTGATGCGAATCAGATCCGGCGATTTCGACAAAATACGCGCGCCGCTGGATTTCATCGGCATCAATCTTTATTACCGCACCATTGCATCGGCGACTACAGCCATGGAGCGGCTCTCAAGCGCGGAGAAATGGCTGCTTCCGGTAAACATGCTGGGCGGGCAGCAAGGCCCTAAAACCGACAATGGATGGGAAGTCTGGCCGCAGGCTCTGTACGACGTGGTCACGCGCATTAGCCGCGACTTTAATCATCCGCAGATTGAGATCACCGAAAGCGGTTGTGCTTATAACGACGGCCCCGACGCGAGTGGCGCGATTCACGACACCCGCCGCGTGCAATATCACACGCAGTATTTGCAGGCGCTGGCAGCAGCCATCGCCGATGGCGCCGATGTGCGCGGCTACCATGCCTGGAGCCTGATCGACAATTTCGAGTGGGCAGAAGGTTTCAGCCAGCGCTTCGGATTGGCCTATGTCGACTTCAAGACACAACGGCGAACGCTCAAAGATTCGGGACAATGGTATGCGAAGGTAGCCGCGGAGAATCGTCTGCTTCCGACCAGTTGAGCGCTTCGTTTCGCTACTTCCCGGGCTCGGCGATCTTCAACCGGTCCCGCTCTTCCGCCAGCTTTCGTTGCAGCATGGGATTCACCAGCGATACGGGCACGTCCATGTTTCCAACTTTGAACTCAGTGGGATCGAATGTGGCGTAGCCATCTTTCTGGCCCATGTGTCCGGAGATCGTAATCCAAACATCCTTACCCGCAATTTCAGTGAGGAATTGGCCGTGTACGGTGTCGCCGTCGTACGTGACTTTCTGATCTTTAATATTGGGCGCGCCCTCGCCGACATTCGTGTCGGGAGTGAGCCCGGCGCCGCCGCCGCCCAGCAGTTGACTGACGGCCGCGCTAATCTCCGCGGAGTGAGTGGTTGCTTCCGCTTTCTGAATTGGCGTTGCCGGCGAATTCTGAACTGGCTGCGGACCGCTTGGACTTATGCTGGCCGAAGAATACGGGTTAGCCGTTGGCAATGGCGCAGGCGTTTGTGTTGTCTGCGGTTGCGCGGCGACTGGGGTTCCCTGATCTGCTCTCAGGTTCGGAGGCCGATCATCCATCGACTGCGCGTTCGCAGCGTTCCCAGTCGTAGCCTGGGGCAATGGCACCACCGCTGCCGGCTTCTTCACCAACAGAACAATCGCAACAAGCAATGCCGCGAGCGTAGCGATGCTGATTATCCGATCCAGCTTCATGAGGAGCTCCCGACGAGGAGATCAGCATTCATCGTAGCGGCCCCTTAAAAATTAGACAGGTTACCTCCGTCACACTCTCATCCCAGTTTCTTGGTTAGCAGCTCGTTGACCAACTGCGGATTCGCCTGGCCTTTGGACGCCTTCATCACCTGGCCGACGAAGAATCCGAGCATGGTAGTTTTGCCCGCGCGATATTGTTCAAGCTGCTTGGGATTCCCGGCGATAACTTCGTCGATAATTTTCTCCAGCGCCGAAGTGTCGGAAGATTGTTGCGGCCGGCCTTCTCCCTCGTAGACTGCGGGGAAGTCTTTGTTGCGGGCGAAGGCGAGGTCGTAAAGATCCTTGAGCATCTTGCCAGAGATCGCACCGCTCTCGACCAGGTCGGCCGACGCGGCAACGCCTTTCATTGAAATCGGAGACTGCTCGATCTCCGCTCCCCGCGCCTTGAGCCGGCCCATGAGTTCGCCTTGCACCAGGTTCGCTACGCGCTTGGGATTCTTGGCCGCCTTCGCTGCTTCTTCGAACTGATCGGCCAGCGATTTTGAAACGGTGAGCACCTGCGCGTCGTATTCGGTGATGCCGTATTCCTTCACTATCCGCGCACGGCGGGCTTCCGGCAGTTCAGGTAGAGTCGTTGCGATCTCCGCCTTCCACTTGGCATCGACGACGAGCGGCAGCAAGTCCGGCTCCGGGAAGTAGCGGTAGTCGTGCGCCTGCTCCTTCGAGCGCATGCTGTAAGTTTTGCCTTCGTGCGAGTTATAGAGTCGCGTCTCCTGCACGACCTTGCCTCCACCCTCGATCACGTCGATCTGGCGCGCGATCTCGTAGACCAGCGCCTCGCGGATGAAGCGGAACGAATTCACATTCTTGATCTCGGCTTTCGTGCCCAACTCTTTCTGCCCGCGCGGCCTCACGCTGACGTTGGCGTCGCAGCGCAGCGAGCCCTCTTCCATGTTGCAGTCGCTGACGCCGGTGTAGAGGATGATCTCTTTCAGCCGCGTGAGGTATTCGTAGGCCTCGTCGGGCGTTGCGATGTCGGGCTCGCTGACAATCTCGATAAGCGGCATGCCAGTGCGGTTGAGGTCGATGGCGGTTTTCTCGTCGGAGTCGGGGAAGCCCTCGTGCAGGCTCTTGCCGGCGTCTTCCTCCAGGTGCACGCGAGTGATTCCGATGCGCTTTACCCCGTGAACCCCCGTGTCCCCTGTGTTTAAGGTTTTTAGTTCGATAAATCCATACTCGGCGAGAGGCTTGTCATACTGCGAGATCTGGTAGCCCTTGGGCAGGTCAGGATAAAAATAATTCTTGCGCGCGAAAATCGATGTCTCGTTGATGCGGCAGTTCAGCGCCATGGCCGCTCGCGTCGCGAACTCGACCGCTTTTCGGTTCAGAACCGGCAACGCCCCGGGCATTCCGAGGCATACGGGACAGACGTTCGTGTTGGGCGCGGCCCCAAAGCGTGTAGAACACGAGCAGAAAATCTTCGTCGCTGTCAAAAGCTGTACGTGAACTTCGAGTCCGATGACGGGCTCGTAGGTGGCTGAGGATGGGACGGAGGTGTCGGCAGGGGCTGACATGTTGGGATTATAAAGCCCACCACAGCGGTGGATGCCCCATCCTTGCCGCGTTCTTTGCGGCAGGGTGGGGATTTCGAGCTTCTGTGGGGCGTAAAATGACTAAACGCCAACGGAGTGTTGCATGGGAGTGAAGAAAGCAAAAAAGAAAGCTCGGATTTTTGATGAGCTGAAGCTGGCGTTATCGGAGGCACTCGACTACGAGCGCGGGAAGAAGCCGGAGTTGCGCGTGAGCCAAGTGTCGTTCGCCAAACGGCTGTCGTAGGACCTCCCAACTCAAGACTAGATAGAAGCCAAGTCCAGCATCGGACAGCAGTTTCCGTCCTACACATTCTACTTGCCTAACTGAATTTCAAAGTACATCAACTCCCCGCCCTTAGCGTCATCAACTCCGTTCACATACAGGTGAGCGTTCGCCAGCGGCGTGGCGATGTCGCCGATGTCGAAGAACATAAATCCGGATTGCGTGGTGTGAGGTTCGACGGCTTTGGCGGCGAATTGCGAGGTCTCGATCTCGTCCATTTCTTTTTTGCTGAGGATGCCTTTTACTTTTTTGCGAGGGATGGGAAAGGGTAGCGGATTCGTTTCGGGATTGACGTTGGCCTGGGGATTGGTTAGGCGGCGGGCTATATCTTCGGTGGTGATGGGAGTGAACTTGGCGCGGTCGATCGTGAGCGTGACCTGCATGTTGGCGATGGAGACGGGCTGTGCACCGTCATTGGTGACGACGAGGAAGATGGGAAGGAATCCGTGCTCGCGAAAGTTGACGGAGAATATTTTGGTTTTTTCGGAAGTGTCGTAGGGATCGGCGGCGATGGCGACTTTCTCATCAGTGTGATCGTCGTGCGCGGCATAAGATTTAGCGGGCTGGGCCACTGGCTTGACGAAGTCTTTGGCGGCTAAGGTAAGCGAGAAGGTTGCGGCGACGAACGAAACGACCAGAACGCAGGTCAGCGACTGCATCGTTCGATTATAGAAGGAGCCACGATTCTTTCGAGGCCGGTATATAAATCGTTAAACACAGGGGGTACCAGAGGAACACAGGGTACATCAACTAACTCGCGGCTAAAATCCCGCAATTACGATGCAAGCAAGAGTTTGTTTAGAATGGCTGCACTTGATCTCATCTCTCTACAGTTTTCTGTACAGCGCAGCGTTGGCCGCGGCGATGCTGATATGCCTGCCTTATTTTCTTTTCCAGATGGCGCGCCATGGCAAGTACCGCAAAGGATTTGCCGAACGCTTGGGGCGAGTTCCGCCCCGGCTGCGATTGCCGCGTGAAGAAGAGCGAGTGATTTGGGTACACGCCGTTTCGGTTGGAGAGGTGCTTGCCGTTGGGGGACTGGTCGAAGAACTCCGACGCAATTCTCCGCAGCACCGGATTTTTGTTTCCACAACTACCGATACCGGTCAGGCTTTGGCGCGCAAGAAATTCGGGGACGAGAATGTGTTTTATTTTCCACTGGATTTCACATTCGCTATACGCCCCTATCTGAAGGCGTTGCGTCCCCAGTTAGTGGTGCTTGCGGAGACCGAATTTTGGCCAAATTTCATGCAGTTGGCACGTGCCAGCGGCGCGCGATTGGCCGTGGTGAACGCTCGCATCTCAGATAGATCATGGCCGAGCTACCGGCGCTTTCGCGGATTGCTACGCCGGTTGCTGGTAAATGTGGATTCATTCTTAGCGCAGACATCCGAAGACGCGAAGCGTCTCCTGGATATTGGCGCCGAGCCGGAGCGTGTACATGTCTCCGGAAATTTGAAGTTTGAAATCCCTATCCCTGAAGCGCCCGCGATTGTTGAGAAAGTGAGAAAAGCAATTACGAAAGCGGGCAGTGGCCCGGTACTGGTCTGTGGCAGCACCGTCGATGGGGAAGAGCCGCTGCTGCTAAAGGCATTTGAAAGCCTGCTGGTGCAGCATCCGCGAGCGGTGATGATTCTAGCGCCACGTCATCCCGAGCGCTTCTCCGCTGTGACTACACTGCTTCAGCAAATGTCGGTTCGCTTCTGGCGGCGTGCGCAGTGGAACGGCGAACCGCTGACGGGCAGCGTGTTGTTGCTCGATACGATCGGGGAGCTAGCTGCGCTCTACGCGCTCGCGGACGTGGCATTTGTCGGTGGAAGCCTCGTGCCTCGCGGTGGCCACAATATTATCGAACCAGCGCAATACGGTGTAGCCATCGTCGTGGGAAATCATACAGAGAACTTTCGTGACATCGTGAATTTGTTTCGCAGCCGTGATGCGGTGAGAATTGTTGGTCCGGCAGAATTGCCGCTGGTGTTGATGGGACTATTGGCCGACGATGAGGAACGGCGAGCGCTAGGCAGCCGCGCGGCCGGGACCATGCGATCGCAAATCGGGTCCACGGAACGGACCGTGCAAGAACTGCTAACATTGCTGGCGAAAAAATGATGATCAATCCCTTCGCACCGCTTTATGGGGGAATCGTAGCGGCGCGCAACGCGCTGTACGACCGGCGCCTGTTGCGTTCCTACAAGCTGCGGGGGCCGGTGATCAGTGTAGGGAATATTTCTGCTGGAGGCGCGGGAAAAACTCCGTTCGTGATTCTGTTGGGGGAATTATTGAAGGCGCGCGGAATTCGTTTCGACATACTCTCGCGCGGTTATGGACGAAGCTCCCGTGGAGTGTTGCTCGTCGATCCTGGAGGCTCGGCGCGAGTGCTCGGTGACGAGCCGTTGTTAATCGCCAGAAAATTAGAGGTACCAGTGGTGGTTGGAGAAGACCGTCTGGCAGCCGGACGCTTTTCCGAAGAAAGATTCGGTCCACAGTTTCATTTGCTGGACGATGGATTTCAGCACCGGCGATTGGCGCGGGATTTCGACATCGTGTTGGTGACGCCGGAAGATGCGCGAGACCGGCTGCTGCCCGCCGGAAGATTACGGGAACCACTGGACGCATTGAGACGGGCGGATGCGGTTGTCTTAACCAGTGGCGCTGTGGCTGAATCGTTCCCGCTTGCAGGCAAGGCAGTGTGGCGTGTGCGGCGTGGAATTGTCGCTCACAATGTTCCTTCCCGGCCCGTGGTGTTCTGCGGGATTGCGCGTCCGCAGAATTTTCTGCTGCAGTTGCGGGCTGCCGGCATCGATCCGGCAGCAGAGGCGTTGTTCCGCGATCACCATTCGTACACACAAAAGGACATTCGCGATTTGCTGGAACTTAAGCGGCGAAGCGAGGCGAACGGACTGATAACAACAGAAAAAGACGCGGTGAATCTTGAAGGCTATCTGGATGCGCTCCAGCCGCTGGCGGTCATTCCCGTAAAGATGGAACTCGCGGATGCCGCTAACGTTGTAGATACCATGTTGCGCGCAATCGATGAACAGCGGCGGCACTCGTGAGAAAATGCCCTGACGATATCCGATGACAAAACATTTAAAGGACGCAGAGCGGCTGCGGAAAATTGTTGAAGCATTTCCCAAGGTGACGATCACCGTTCTTGGGGACCTGGTGGCCGACGAGTTCGTGTATGGAGAAATCTCGCGAGTGTCGCGCGAGGCTCCCGTCCTCATCCTTAAGCATCGCGAACGCACCGTAGTGCCGGGAGGCGGAGCCAACGCGGTCAATAATCTGGCGGACCTCGGAGTGAATGTTCTCCCCGTGGGCGCGGTCGGGGACGACGAACCGGGCCGGTTGCTGGTGAAATATTTTCGGCATAAACGCATTCCCGTCAGCGGCGTCTTGAAAGACAAGAGCTATACCACGGTTACGAAGACGCGCATTTTGGCGGGCATGACACACAATACCCGGCAGCAGGTAGTGCGCGTGGACCGCGAACCGGAAAATCCTCCGAACCAGCATCTGACGCGCGAATTATTCCTGGCTGCACGCGAGTACTTGAGAGCATCGGATGCACTGATAGTTTGCGACTATGGATACGGTTCCGCGACTCCGGCCATCGTCAATGCGCTGCGGCAAGCGGGACGAAGAAGATCTGTACAAGTCCCACTGATTCTGGATTCGCGTTATCGGCTGCTGGAATATTCCGGAGTGACGGCGGCGACCCCGAATGAGCCTGAAGTGGAAGCCGCGCTGGACGCCCGAATTGGAGAGAATTGGGAGCGGCTCACCGCCTGCGGACGACAGGTTATGGAACGGATGAGCCTGCAGTCGTTGCTGATCACGAGAGGCCGCGACGGCATGGTGGCGTTCGAGCAAGGGCGGGAAGCAGTCGACATTCCGATTTTTGGTTCGGACGAAATCGCCGACGTGACCGGAGCCGGCGATACCGTGATCGCTTCCTTTAGCGCTGCCCTGGCCGCTGGCGCTACAACCGAAGAGGCGGCGCAACTGGCCAACTACGCGGGTGGCATTGTGGTGATGAAGCGCGGCACGGCGACCGTCTCGCGCGACGAATTGTTGCGCGCCATTGAGAAATCTCCCCCGGCCACAAGATCGCATTGACGCGGGATCGCAAAAGATGAGCAAGAGCAAAATCCTGGAGCGCGAAGAACTCATGAATCGCGTCGCGCAATGGCGGCGCGCGGGAGAGCGCATTGTTCTGGCGAATGGGAATTTCGATCTTTTGCATGTGGGCCATGTGCGTTATCTCGAGGGGGCCAAGTCACTGGGCGGAAAGTTGATCGTGGCGATTAATTCCGACGAGTCCGTGCGAGCGCTCAAAGGGGCGGGCCGTCCCGTAATGCGGGCAGAGGAAAGGGCTGAAATTGTGGCCGCGCTGGCGGACGTGGATGCGGTTGTAATTTTTTCTGAACTCGACGTGCGGGCGCTCATTCGGGAAATTCATCCCGACATCCAGGCCAAAGGCACCGACTACACGGTCGAATCTGTGCCGGAACGCGATGCAGTGGAGGCATGTGGAGGCCGGGTCGCGATCGTGGGCGATCCGAAAAATCATTCCACGACTGACATCATTCGATCCCATTTGGGGCGCAAGCCTTGAGTTCCGAGACGCTGGGTATTGATATTGCTTCCCCATCGGCGACCCGGAAAATCCTGATCGTCCGGCTGAGCGCAATGGGGGATGTAATCCACACTTTGCCTGCGGTGCATGCGCTGCGAAATGCATTTCCTCAAGCGCATATCGGATGGTTGATCGAGGAGCGCTGGGCAGAACTGCTATCCGCGCCAGGGGCGCCGCGGCGGGGCCCGCGGTCGGAAGCGCGGCCCTTGGTGGATGCAGTCCACACCGTGAATCTGAAGGCATGGGGAAAATCTCCGTTCACGATTTCGACATTGCAGCGAGCGGCTACAGTATGGAATGACGTGCGCGGCGCGCGTTATGACGTTGCGGTGGATCTGCAAGGAGCCATACGGTCGGCAGTGCTGGCACGATTTTCTGGCGCGCGCGAAGTATACGGAGCCGCGGAACCGCGCGAATCACCTGCCAGCCTCTGCTATACGAGACAAGTGATCGCACACGGCCGGCATGTGATCGAGCAGAACCTTGCGGTAGCGGAAGCGTTGTTCGGCTCTTCGACGAGAAGGTTGCCGTCGGATGTCTCTCGAGACTTTCCGCGGGATGCCCAGGCGGAGGCGCGTATCGAGCGGCGGCTTGAGGATTCTGCAGTTGGACAGTTGGCAATATTGAATCCCGGGGCGGGCTGGGGCGCGAAGCGGTGGCCGGCGGAGCGTTACGGTCAGGTTGCGCGTGGGCTGGCCGATTTGGGGATACGATCGATCATCAATTATGGGCCGGGTGAAGAAGAGTTGGCGCAGGACGCGGAAGCCGCGAGCGGAGGAACAGCGCTGGCCATGAGTTACACGATCACGGAATTGATCGCGTTGGTGCGGCGCGCGCGAATCTTTATCGGAGGCGATACCGGTCCGCTGCATCTGGCGGCGGCCTTGCGAATTCCTGTCGTGGCAATTTTTGGGCCCACGGATCCGGCTCGCAACGGACCTTACGGAACGCGAAACATCGTGTTGCGGAGCGCGGAGAGTATTACGTCGCACAGACGGCGGGCGGAAGCGGATGAGGGAATGTTGGGAATCGGGAGTGAAGCGGTGGTGTTGGCGGCGCGTGAGTTGCTGTCCAGCACATTCGGATGAAGAATTTGCAGTGCCCTGGCCAATGGGAAGAGAACGCCTTGGCGTTCAGACGGCGGGCGAGGACGCCCTCCGAACAGCCGCCGGGACGGCGGCGCCACGAAAATCAAAGAATGGCCGAATGGTCAAAAATCGCGCGGCGGATTCGAGTGCCTCTGGGATTTCTTTTCGCCGTGCTCTATTTCTGGCTGGCGCGGCCCTCGTGGCGGTCACTTCTGCTTGGAGCATTTGTGGTTGCGCCGGGATTGTTCGTTCGTGCGCTCGCGTCGGGGCATGTGCGCAAGAATGAATCGCTCGCGACTTCGGGGCCGTATGCTTACACGCGCAATCCACTTTACTTGGGCTCTTTGCTGATGGGATTGGGCTTCTGCGTGGCAGCGCGTAGTTGGTGGGTGGGCGTAGCTCTCGTGGTGATGTTAATTGCTATTTATCTGCCGGTGATCCGGGACGAAGAGGCCTTTCTGCGGAGAACCTTTCCCGAGTTCGAAGGGTATGCAGTCGCAGTCCCGCGGATGTTTCCCAGACTGTCGCCGCATGCAGGCCCTGGAAGGGAAGGTCCGGCAGGATTTTCCTGGGATTTATATTTGAAGCATCGCGAATATAAAGCCCTGCTGGGGGCGCTTGCCATGGGCACCGCGCTGATCGTAAAAATGAAAATGTTGTGACCGGTCTGGGCAGCATTCGAGCTTACTTTTGCGCCACCAATTCTCTCGCCCGGCTCAGCTCCGGCCGCGTAGAGTTCGATCCGTCGCAAACTTTCAGCAGCATCGCGTAGTACTCCGAGGCGTCGGCCGTTTTGCCGGCGGCTTCGGCTGCGCGGGCTGCGCCGTAGAGGCCATCGAAGCGATTGGGATTTAGTTTCAGGTCCGTCTGATATTCCACCAGCGCTTGCTGCGGACGCTTCGCCTCGAGCAGCATGTCGGCAATCATCTCACGAGCAGGAATTCCTTCCGGCTCCTCTCCAAGAGAGTCTTCCTTGTCGGCGATAGTCCGCAGGGCTTCGACCGCGTCATCATCCTTGCCTTCAGCAAATGATAACCATGCTTTCGCTTCTTTGAGATCGTCGGCAACTGCGTCGGCGAATTGCGATTTCTCGGCTGCCAACTTCTTATGAATGCTTTCCATCGCCGCCACATCTTTGCGGGTGTCTTCGGGCTTGCGCAGATGCGCCGCGCCAATGGCTCTCGCCCAGTAGATCGTAGAATCTTCAGCCGTACCCGCAACCCCGGTAGGAGGTAGCGCGGCGGCAGTCGCCCAGTCATGCATTTCAATCGGATAGAGCGCTGTCATATGGGCCAGCGTTGCGGCGTGCGGATCGTATCCCGTGCCGTACATATCGTCTTTCTTGTTGGGCATGGCGCGGATTTCATCAATCAATGCGCGGGCATCGCCGTCGCGTCCGCTTTGCATATAGGCATAGAAAAGAAAATCCATGGCATGGAATTGATGGCCTTCGCCGCCCATGCCCATGGCCGCGGTTTTTCGCGTGGCGGCGACGGACGCGAGATTGGAATTGATGTCATCCTGCCAAAGTCCAACGCGGGCGAAGATGTGCGACGGCATATGCAGAGCGTGCGGAGCGGCGGGTGCGACCTGCGCGTAGCGCCGGGCAGCGGGCAGGCCGAGCTCCGCGAGCTGCGGCTTGTCATAGGCGTGGATCAAGTAGTGCGCCACGCCGGGATGATCGGGTTCAATGGCAAACAATTTTTCGAGGATGGCAGCGGCTTGTTTGCGGTTGGCAAAAGTTGAGTCTTCATGCGGCTCTGACGCCAACAGAGAGAGCGCGTAGAAAACTGCCGCTTCATGATCGTCAGGATAATTCTTGTAGACTTTCTTCATTGCGTCGGAGTAGGCCTGCGCGCGCGCGTCGTGATCCAGCTTCTTGGATTTGTCATAGAACGCCGCAATAGCCGCGATGTAAGCTTTCTCGCGCGGCGTGGCAGCGCCGTCGGTGGTTCTTGCCTGGTGAACTTCGTCCAGGCCTTGCTGGATAACTTTGGCGTCCGGATGGTTCCACAGCTGATGCCACAGGCTCATCGCGATGCCCCAATGCGCCATGGCGCAGTGCGGGTCGTCGGTGGCAATCTGCTGGAATTCTTTTTCGGCTTCTTCGTACCAGAAGGAGTGCAACAGCGCCACGCCGCGTTCAAAGGGCTTCTGGACAGCAGGCGAGCAAGAGACTGGAAAAGCCACCGTGCCCAGTTGAGCTGCGGTTAGATCTTCGTGGTGATGGTGATTTTTATCGTTCTTGTCATCATCGGCAACGGCGCTCAGGGTAAAGAGAGAGGCGCAAAGAAGCAGGCAGGCAATAGGTTTCATAGGTTCCCCACGAGAAGGGAGTTTAGTGGAGCGGGAAGTCAGGGTCAACAGAGCAGGCCGATGATCGTGGCGCCTCGCTCCGCCTCGGCGAACAGCCGAAGGTGGCTGTCCCCCCATTGAACAGAAGGCTTCAGCGCGGAATCGTTTCCTGAATCTTTACTACTTGCGACTTCGTCCCCGCGCCCATCGCCACTAATTCCATCTCATCCGAACATTCTTCATCCACCGGGGTCAGGGCAATGTCTGTGTAGTTGACGGCGTTGGGATCGCGCTTCAGCCGGCGGCGAAATCCTCCGTAGCGCCAGATCAGAGCTGCAAGCTTGACGTGCTTCGAAAGCAAATCAAAAACGTAACGCGGATAAAACGACCACGCGCTTTCGACCGGGAGTGTGGGGCGGCGGTCCTTGCGGTACTTGCGGCGCAGGTAGCCGCCTTCTAACGGATCGATTTTTTCCAGCGCCACCATGGCGTAGTACCAGAGCAACAGAAACGTCATATTGCCGGCGTTGCTGTTGGTGGCAACGGAGCGGCGCATTACAGTTTCCAAATGTTCGGGAGAATAAAACGCGGTCCAGGAATCGTGATAGAGTTGCTGCCACTGCTCCGGCGACATGGTGGCGTGCGGCGTGGTGACGTGCTCGAGATCGTATTTGTTGAGGTCGGGATCGAGATACGCTCCGGCCTTATGCAGTTTTTGATGGTCCTCAGATCCGGGCAGCGGAGTGAGGCAATGCGGTTCCAGCAGATCGATGGGCAGTTCGCGCTGGATGATTCCAATATCGCGCATCACCGATTCCGGCGTATCTGACGGGAAGCCGACGATGTATCCGGCAAAGATCGTGGCGCCGGCCCTTTTCCATTCCAGCAACATCTTGCGATACTCAGCGACTTTGTTCTGCTTCTTGCGGGCACCCATCAAGGCGTCGGGATTGATGCTTTCGAGACCAATGAATACGCGGGCGACTCCGGCGCGTCCGGCCTTCTCGATAAAGCGCGGCAGCCGGTGGCACATCGTGTCCACCTGAATCACAAATTTGATGTTCAGTTTCTCTTCTTCCCGCATCGCGATCAGGCGGTCAAAAACTTTTTCCCAGTCGGTGTTGCGGGCAAAATTGTCGTCGGTGATGAAGAAGCGGTTGATACCCTGCGCCAGATTACTGCGGACGATCTGTTCGATCTCATCGGGGGAGCGGCGGCGGGACTTGCGCCCCTGCACGTTGATGATCGTGCAGAAAGAACATTGGAAGGGGCAGCCGCGGCCCGCATCGAAAGTGGTGATCTTGCCGCCGGTTCGCTTCACTCGCGTGGCGGGCAGAATCGGTATGGGGACGCCGGTGAGCGAAGGCAGGTCGTCCATGTAGTTATACAGGGGCTTTAGGGTTCCATGCCAAGCGTCACGGAGAACGAGGTCGAGCCTGCCCTCGGCCTCTCCGGCGAAGAGCGAGATGCCGAGGTCCATGGCTTCTTTGAGTTCGGAAGGAATTTCGGGGAGCATGGAAAGGCAGCCGGAGACGTGGAAACCGCCGATACACACCGGGACGCCGGCCGCGCGCAAGGGCCGCGCGAGGTCCATAGCGTGGGGGAATTGATTGGATTGCACGCCGACTAAACCGACCATGCCGCGTCCGCCGCTGAGTTGGCGCGCGATACGTTCGGGGCGGATGCGAGTGTTGGTCTCGTCGAAAGCGCTGACATCGATTTCGACATCATCGCCGAGCACACGGCGCGTTTTGCAATCGAGCGCCAGACCGCTGAGGACGGCCAGCGAATTGGAAGGAATGGCGGAACGAAACCACTGAATGACGTAGCCCTCGTCGTCATAGTGCGAGGGCTTAATGAGCACGAGAGAGAATTTTTTGGGCGTCCGACCGAACGACTCCATTTGACCCCTTCGTTCCAGACCTTCTTGGGAAGGAGAATATCACGGCCAGAAATCCTGGGAACCGAGTGTGCCCGCCCCAGCCCTCAAAATGAGCCTTTCGGCGATCAATCCTAAGGTAGGTTCCTAAGCTAAGTTCGCTGCAGACACGCTTAATCCAGAGGCGTGAGCGATCCCAGCGCGTTTCAGAAAGATGGAATCTATGCAACTTGCAGATTCGATGAATTATTTATTCGCGTCGTGCTCGCTCGCTATGCTCTTTGCCTCCGCAGGTGTTAATCGCGAGGCATCGCAATAGCCGTACCCTTTCAGGCAAGCCGAGTAGTTGCGTTTGCGTTCCGTCTCGGCCAGAGCCTTGGCCTCGGAAGGCGTGAGTTTCGAGTAATCACAAGTTTCCTCGCTGCCTTCGCAAGCCCGGCGATTGCGCTGCTGCGCGGCGGCGGCAACCTGGCGGGCTTCCTGCGGGGAAAGCTTGGAGTGGTCGCAATCATCCCATCCGTTCTCGCAGTTGCGGGCATTGCGCTCGCGGTCGGCGATCTTGACTTCTTTCGATTCCGAGACTGTAAGTTCGGAACGATCGCAGTTTCCTGAACCATTCTTGCAATCGGATGCGTTCAGTTCGTGCCGAGCAGCGTTCACCTCTACCGTTTCCGCGGCAGTTAGTTTGGAGCGGTCGCAGGATCCAACTCCCTCTCTGCAATCGACCACGTTGCGGTGGTGATCGGCGGCTGAAGAGTCTTGCGCCTCGGAGGCAGTCAGCTTGCCGGCATCACAAGACTGCATGCCTTTCTGGCAATTGGCCACGTTGCTTTTGTGCTGGGCCACAGCCAAAGCGATGGCTTCAGGCCCGCTTAATTGGGAAAGGTCACAAGGATCATTGCCGCTTCTGCAGTTCGCCACGTTGCTCTCATGCTGTAATCGAGCAAGGTCGGACAACTGCGCAGGAGTTAACTTTGAGCGATCGCAAGTGTCGCGGCCCGCTTTGCAGGCGTCCAGATTTTGTGCCGGAGTTCCTGCCTGCGAAACCGCCAAAGCCGACCATAGAGTGATACAGACGACTTGTACCCAACGATATTTTGCCCTGGAGTTTTTCACGTTTGCCCGGCATGAGGGCAACCTAAGTGGCCAGTGATCAGTGGTCAGAAAATCTTGGCGCTTTCTGATTACTTGCCACTGCCCACTGCCCACTGCCTCTTTACTACTTGTTGTCTTCTCTCATTTCGGCAACATGAGACTGGTGGCCTGCCTGCGAAACGGCCTTGATGAACTCATTCGCGCTGGCCGGGATTGCGGCTTTGCCCGAGAGAATGCTGCGGAACATCATATGACGACCGTAGATGGCGCGGGTCGAATCGTTATCCTGCTCGATTACCGCACCCTCGAGTGTCAGGCCGGCGAACACGCCTTTGGAGCGCGAGTAGGTCAACACTTCTGTGTTCAACATCCAATCCGTGCCCGCCGAAGCATGACGGCCCACGGGGCCCGCTGCCACCGAACCTTCACCGGTCAGTTCAAACTTGCTGGAAAGCAGATGCTGCAGGCCGCGGTCGTTCATGATCAGCATGACCAGGTCCACGCCTTCAACGCCAATCTGCAACCCCCAGCTTCCGCCACCGACTGAAACAAATGCGGGAGCGCTCCAGCCCTCGCCGGTACGGCAGGAGGCGACGCCGCGTCCATGCTTGGCGCCAATGATGAACCCGCCTTTGAGCAAGTGCGGCACCACGACGATGCACTTTGCGCCGTTTAATACTTCATCGGGAATTCCTTTGTCCGGCGTCGCCATGATCGATTGCAATACCTCGACAGAATTGTGCAGGCGGTCAACGGTCTCTTCCCGGTCCGAGCCTGCGAACGCCGACGTTCCAACCAAGCCAAGCAGGCCGATCGCTAAAACTGAAATTGTCTTTTTCATGAAATATTCCTTTCGGAGCTGTGAGACTAAGGAGAGAAAATTTCAGATAGCTGACTTAGCTCAGAGGACCTGAATCGAGAGAGTTGAAGTACTCGTCCCTAGGGAGAAGCATCGCTCAGATTAGAAAATATAGCTGGTCTGAATTGCTCACTCTCGACGCAACGAACTGTGCTCGGAGTCATTTCCCACGGACGGAGTCAGGCAGTTGAAAGCCGGTCGATCTTGTTCTTACTCCCTGCCATCAAAGCCAAGCCATCAGAATTGAATCGTTCCATTGCGGATGCTTCTCCAGGTAGCAGGGGAGAAAGGCGCGTTCTTAACCTCGCCCGCGGGTGTGGGAGATTTGGCCCGCAAATGCTCCAAGGTGTCCCGCGACGGTCCGCGAAAACGCCTGGGCGTTGGGATATTGACCTTGGGTTCCCGGTGTTCCGCCGGCCTTACATTCAACATAAAGTGGATCGCCGCCAGCAGGAAATGGTCACCGTCCGCCTTGGTTACTATAGCGTCCACGGACTTCAAAGCTCCGTCCGGAAGTTCCAGATGATCGGCGAGCATGACGATGGGAACCGTGGGACGGACACGCTTGATTTCATCGGCAACGACCGCGCCATCCATAAGACCCAGGTGGTACTCCAGCAGAATTCCGTCCACGGGGATGGACATAAAAAGGCGCAAACCCTCCCCTCCGCTGGTGGCCGTAATCAGTTCGTAGCCGTGCTCTTGCAGCAAAGTCAACTCGTCCGGATTCCGATGCACACACAATAGGGTGTTGGCGGCCATTGCGTGACCTTATCTGAATGAGATTCACAACGTCTGCTCACAATTGCTCAACCGGCGATGGCCGGGCAGCGCAATCCGAGCAATACTGAACAGACTTTCGGCCTTGGCGAGCGCAGGATCCTTGCAAGTACATCCACTCAAAATTAGGTTGCGAATGAAAAAACAATATCTGCATCTATCCGCTTACACCTGCGAGCTGTGTGCTGGGCCGGTGGTGGCCGGATCGGTTGCCGTCCGTGAGAACGAAATATCGAAAGAAATTAATATTCGGCAGATGGGCGCAATCTGTCTGACATGCGGACACCGCCAGAGCCCTGGCATCGACCCGGAAGGAATCCGTCATTTTTTTCCGATCGAATGGAATCCGGAACCGCGCCGGAACATACAGCCGTAGCCTACGGGAACGGTCAATCGTGCAGAACCACGTTCAGCAGTGAGCTGTGCACCTGCAAAGCGCCTTCGCTTCCGCCGGCGTAATCGATGAAACCCATTTTGCGAAACCGGTTCATAAAAAAACTTACGCGCGAGCGCGTGGTTCCGACCATCGCGGCCAAAGTTTCCTGGCTGATTTTTGGAACGACAGTTTCTGGAATGCCTTCTTTACCGAAATGAGCCAGCAATAAGAGGACGCGGGCCAGTCTCTTCTCGCTGGAATTGAAAAGCTGGTCGACTAAATCTTCTTCGTAACGGATGTTGCGTGCCAAGAGATACGCCACGAACATGTCGGATAAGGCGTGTTCGCGGTGCAGAGCATCCATCATCGCGGTCTTCTCCACTCGCAGAAGATCGCATTCCGTCATGGCTGCTGCCGAACCCATGCGCAGAACCTGACCTGCCAGAGAACCCTCCCCGAAGAAATTCCGTTCGCCGATGATGGCGATTGTGGCTTCCTTGCCGGCCTGCGACACGACGGTGAGCTTGACCTTACCCTTCTGTATGTAGAACACGGAATTCGCATCGTCGCCTTGCGTGAAGATTATTTGTTTGGCGGGCACGGACAGAATCTTTCTGCCCTCTCCGATGGTCGCAAGGAAAGTGTCGGGGTCGAATCCGCGGTTCTTGTTCGCAGCCGCAGAGGATCTCATAGAAGTTGATTATAAGCGGATGTCAATTTCCGGAAGTGAGCAATTCTGCACGCTTTGAAAAAATATGAGCTTTCGGCGTTGGGTCCGGAGAAGTGCCGCCTGGCGGCAAATTCCGTTACTACCTTGCGGACTCTACTTTTCTGAAGCTGCCAGCCTGCGATCGCGATGCGGCGAAGTGCGTGGTTGGCCTGTCGTGAGTTGGCATCGTTCTCCTACTTTTGCCCCGCAGGTTGGGCAAGGGACGGCCAACGCAGGATCTGTCGCCTTCATTTCCGCATAATGCACCTCCGCCTACTTTGACGCTGATCAATACTGATCAGTTACGAAATCAGGCTTAGTAAATACTGACAAGAGATAATTTCAAGCGTGCGCGACAGATCGGCTCCGGTTCGGAGTGGTCGTTGCCGTGTTTATATTTTTAACCAGTCAAGGACAAATGCCGCTCCCCAACTTCATTCCCCACCGCGCGTTGAAGGTCGTTCGGCCAATCGCGACAGCGCGAGAAGCCGTGCCTGTCATGCGCGCCCGGCCGCCAGCGAAACCGTCGCTGCCCAGCCGTATCGCGGTGATTGGCAACTACCTCCCCCGCCACTGTGGGATTGCCACATTCACCACCGACTTGTGCGAGGCCATCGCAGCGGAGTACGGCACCTCCCGGTTGCTGGCGATGCCGGTGAATGACACCGAGCTGGGCTATGACTATCCTTCGCGGGTGCGATGGTCCATAGCGCAGGATGACCTGTTGTCGTATCGACGCGCGGCGGAATTCCTGAACTTCAACAATATCGACATGGTGTGCCTGCAGCACGAGTACGGAATCTTCGGCGGCGTAGCCGGCAGCCATATTTTGCAACTGCTACGCGCTTTGAAAATGCCAGTAGTCACGACGCTGCACACGGTTCTTCGCGAACCCGATCCCGATCAACTGGCGGTCATGGAAGAGATTGCAGAGTTGTCGGACCGGTTGATCGTCATGAGCCAGCTTTCTTCACAGTTCCTGCAGGAAATTTTCCACGTGCCCGGCAGCAAGATCGACATGGTTCCTCATGGTGTGCCCGACCTGCCGTTTCTCGATCCTAATTTCCATAAGGATAAGTTCGCCGTTGAAGGGAAGGCGGTCCTGCTGACTTTCGGTTTGCTTTCACCGAACAAAGGAATCGAGAACGTCATCCAGGCGCTGCCGAAGATTCTATCCAGGCACAAGAACGTCGTGTACATCGTAGCGGGCGCAACCCATCCCCACATTCTTCGCCGGGAAGGCGACCGCTACCGGGAAAGTCTCGAAACTCTAGCGCGCGAAGCGGGAGTTGAATCGCAAGTAATTTTTCATAATCGCTTTGCCAGTCCTGACGAGATGGCAGAGTTCATCGGAGTGGCCGACATTTATATCACTCCGTATCGCCACGAGGCGCAAGTTGTCTCCGGAACTTTGGCGTATGCCCTGGGCGCCGGCAAAGCGATCATTTCGACTCCCTACTGGCATGCCGTGGAGTTGCTGGACGAACGGCGAGGCGCGCTGGTTCCGTTCCAGAATCCAGATGCGATCGCAGCCAAGACAATCGAACTTCTGGATACGCCCGCGATCCGCCACGCCATGCGCAAGCGCGCCTACCTTTACGCCCGGGACATGGTCTGGAAACGAGTGGCGCAGGGTTATATGGAGAGTTTTTCCCGCGTCCGCAATGATCGCACGGAAACTCCTCGAGTCCAGTATGCGGCTCGCACGGATGAGAAAACTTTGAATGATCTGCCTGAATTGAAGCTGGATCACCTGAACGCGCTTACCGACGATACCGGAATCCTGCAGCACGCGATCTTTACCGTCCCCAATCGCGCCGAGGGACATACCACCGATGACAACGCTCGCGCTCTGATGTATGCGGTTTTGCTGGAAGGATCGGGCGCCAGCCATCTTGCGGCAAACTCGCAGCCGGCGAACCCGGATTGGCCTTCCCGGTATCTTGCCTTTCTGCAATACGCATTTAATGCGGACAAAAAAAGGTTCCGAAATTTCCTGGGATACGACAGCCGCTGGCTGGAAGAGCAGGGATCGGAAGATTCTCACGGCCGCGCTTTATGGGCCCTTGGGACTGTGCTGGCCCGGTCGACCAACAGCGGGTTGAGAGGCGCGGCCGGACGCCTGTTCGAACTCTCTTTGCCGGCGGTTCTGCAGTTTTATAGTCCTCGCGCTTGCGCCTACTCGCTGCTCGGAATTCAGGAATATCTTCACGCTTATTCGGGAGACCGGGACGCCATGAACGTACGCTCTTC
>Ga0302320_10004709_pt1 | contig 30885 bp, 20 predicted proteins | sample Bog_T0_3_FD_202130 | JGI IMG/M metagenome (GOLD analysis project Ga0302320, IMG submission 202130) | Peat permafrost microbial communities from Stordalen Mire near Abisko, Sweden - Bog_T0_3 | ecosystem: Environmental > Terrestrial > Soil > Wetlands > Peat | place: Sweden: Abisko, Stordalen Mire... | reverse complement strand
CAAGTGGTCGTCCACATTCGTAATCAAAATCGAGAAGGCAATGCGCCTCCACAACTCTTCGATATCGGCTTGTGCGTCGGCCCCGTGTACGCGGATTGCGTCCACGATCTCGGTGTAGGTATGTTCATCGGGTTCCGTCACCTCAACACCCAGCATGGTCGCGGCGGAGACATACATTACGCGATGCCCGCTGTTGTGCCGGTCGAAGCGGCGGATCAGCGCAACCGGCAATTCTTCGCACTGGACGACACGCGCCGAGGCTGTATCGATCCCGGCCTTTCTGGCAAGCGTCAGAGCGAGCACTTCTCCCTTGGCAACGGCGCGCTCGTCTGCGATGCTCGGAAACTTGGCGATGCTGAGCGCGCCGTCTTCGTCAATGACCGTGCATTTCGGGCGCATGCCACCAAGCGACGTGCCTCGGCCGCGTAAGTATGCAAGGTCCGCTGCCGTCTCTTTGTTCGCCTCGACAGCGCGCGACGCGCTCAACAAATGTCCAAGCTCGATGAGTGGCGGGGCGGTCCGGCGCCCTTCTTCCTGCGCACGCTGAAATACGCCCTGTTCGTCGCGAAAACGAAGCGCGCCGACACGGCTGAAATCATCCACAGCCAGCAAATAATCAAGCGCGTTGAGCGGCTGCGCTTCTTTTTTTCCTTCACGGCGCAATTCTTGTCTGCGCTTGATGTGGTCGCGCATGATGACACGCTTTGCCCACCCATCGGGTTCGGTGTCGGCAATCGCGGCATGAAATATAGAACCGTCTTTTGACTTGCGATGAAACTGTGGTCCCGCCTGGAGCGGAAGCGTCGGCCCCAGAGCGAAACGCGCGGGGGCGCCGAGCCAGCCCGCACCATACTCGAAAGCGGCGCTTTCGCGACGCCCTTGCAGGTCGTAGCGCAGCGTGCCGACCTCGACCCCATCGCCCAGCATCACGTCGATATTCCTCTTCATGATTGCGGCACCTGTGCTTTCTTCATGCGCACGCGCTTGGGCAGACGTTCTTCATCGAGCAGAAGGCCGGTATCGTCGCGGCTCACGTCGATAAGAGTGCCAAGAGGATCGCCAAAGCCCAAGACGAAAAGCGCCATCGCATACACGCCAAGGCCGACTTTGGGGTCACCCTTCTCTGCGCGGAGGTAAGTATTCTTGGCGACGCCCATGCGCTCGGCTACGGCAAGGATTGTGATCCCACGTTTCCGCCGCGCGGTTGCCAGGTCGCTGCCGAACTTGGTCAGCGACCGCTTGACGCCGGGGGGCAGAACATCTGAAACATTCGATCTCATTTATAAGGCTCCATACATAAAGCCCTATGGCCTTATATGGTCCAATATATAGGACTATGTTGAGAATGTCCAGACCGATTGAATTTGAGGGGCATGGCTTTGAATGCCGATGCAGCAGCGGACCATTTGGCGCGAAAGAGACCGGTGAGCGCCAAGTGCATCAGAAAGTTCCGAGCTCCGCAGGGTAGAGGTGGCTTTCACGCCACCCCTGCAAGGTCTGCGAACAGGGACAGCTGCTCGCAGGGAGAAGACGCAGTTCATTGAGCGCCTCGTCGCGCTTGGTGTTTTTCGCCTCGATGTTGGGCACGAACCGCTTGAGGTAGTTCCGCTTGCTTGCCCAGTCGAGCAGCACGTCAAGCTCTCTGCTGTATGCTACCGGCCCCGGATAACCGTCGGTCCACCTGTCTGGTGAAACGAACCTCCGCGCAACCGGCCCTAAACGCAATGCACCTGTCCCTGCCATCACTACCTCCTCGGCGCGACAGGTCCTCCCAACCCGATCCACAGCCTATTCGTATTATGTTCGCCTAACGGATAGAGAAAGTCAATCCACGACGCGGGAGTGTCTTGGCGGGCGAAATATGCTGCGCCTGCAAGATCCATCCACAGCCGAGCGTCTATTTTTCGAGTATTCGCGCTCATGCTGACCGCTATGAAGCCGGCCAATGTGCCAATGCTGTTTCCATGCTTGATCGCCTGACGGCAGGCCAGGGTGAACTCGGCGCCGCCATATATATATGGACCAGTCAAAGGTTTTGAACTAAATCGGCACGTGGAGCAAAACGGGGGGCATGATCCCAAACAGGGATTCGAATCGGAGCCCCACCTTCGTCCCGCCCTAGCGGAAAGGCGCGGATTGTCTCTTTTCGTCTATTGATATATTACATAGTTGACGCATATTATGTATGTAATGTATATTCCCGAGTATGGAAAATAAATCTCGCCGCAAACCACAACGATTCTCGGCTGGCAACATCGAGAAGGTCATTACGCTCCTCAAGAGATTGCAAAGTGAACCCGCGCCACAACCAGAAGTACTCTTGACGGGAGATGTCATACGGGCCCTGTTCCCACAACTCTGGGAGTTGCGCAGAAAGGGCTACACATTGAAGATGCTGGTTGGTCTGCTGGAAGAGAAAGGCATACGGGTCTCAGAATCGGCGTTGTCGGGCTACATGGGGAGAATGAGCAGGCAGGTTGAGCAGTCGTCTGCAATCCCGGTTCGCAAAGGAACGTCGCAACCCGAAAAACCTGTTTTGGAAGTACAACGGCAATCCGTAAAGAACCCGGTTATAAGGCGTGTGAAGGGGATGATATTCGGGAATCGTTCACTTTGAACGCCTGATTTTCGAGCGACAAGAATATGCGCGGCCTACTACACAATTTGCCGGACGACTTGCCCTCCCGCATCGAACGCTGCAAAGGCGCTCTCACAGCACCTGCGCTGGCATCGCTACTGGGGATGAGCCGGACGACCATCTACGAGATGGCCGCGACCAACCGGCTCCCGTATTACAGAATTGGATGTATGGTCCGCTTTGACCCGGTGACCATTGCCGAGTGGCTTCGCTCCCAGTCCGTACCCTTGGCGCCATGACCCTTCACCACTGGACTGCGTTCAATTTTGCCTGGGCTTCGGTGCCTGCCGCGGGCCTGAGGTATCGCATCGTGGAGGCCAAGTCCTTGTGCCCCGAGTAAGCCTGGACAGTCCTCAAGTCGATTCCGTTCCGCAGGAGCGTGGTCAGGTAGGTGCGCCGGAAACGGTGAAGGGTATACTCCTGGCACTCTTTGATCTCCCGGCAACCTTCACATCTGCCGCAATTCAGTCCGGCATTATGCGCCATACGCTTGAGCGTTCTCAGGAGCTTCGTGTTCGGCTTATGGTACTTTGTACCGAGTACAAGGGTATGCCCTTCCCGGCTGTTCTGCCATGCCGCCAACTCCGCCAGCAGGTCGTCGGGGACGGGGATCTCGCGCTGCTCCCAAGTTTTCGGGAGGAATCCCCACTGCTCCTTGGATTGGACCCGGAGTGTCTTGTCGGCCCAGTTGATGTCGCGGAACTCAAGGTGCATCATCTCCTGGTCGCGCAGGCCACATTTCATGCCCAGCAGGATGCAAACGCGCATATACGGGTCCGCTGCCGCCAGCAGCGCCCGCGTCTGCTCGGACGAATATACCGTTGGAAGTTTCTCCTCATACCTCGGGACTGGCGGCAAGATTGCCTTGTCGATCCCCGCGAATCGCAACCACGAGGCCAACCTTGTGTGCTTATTCGACACCGTGCGTTCCGCGCATTTTCTGTCCCGGAGAGCTTCATGAAACCGGAAGATGTCGTCTCGATCAATCTGATCGACATAAAGCTTCTTCCTCTTCCTCATCAAATCAATGAACTCGGCAGTAACGAGTCGGGCCTGTTCCGCCGCCTCATTCGCTTTTCGGCGCTCTGCATCCTTGATGTACGATGCCGCAGTGTCTTTGAGACTCGCTCGATCAGGCTTTTCTATAACCTCTACATCAGGGTTCTTGGCGGCCTGCGCCACTACAGCCTTCGTGTTTTCTAACCGAACCCGTCTTGCGTCGGCTTCTACCGCCTTCTTGCCAACAGGCGTGTAGACCGTCTTTCGATCTTCTGTATGGCGAAGGTCGTATGTCCCATCTCCGACCTGGATAGCGTTTCCATTGACCAGCGCATGTCCAGGCTTCACCCTGCCATTTGCGCCGCGAGCGGCCGGCGACCGTCTCCACGTACCGGCTGCATCCTTGTAGCGGATCATCAGTGTTACTGCTTTGCCATCCATACTAAGATTATAACAAAAAGCACGACAACCGCACGACAATATCACATAGAATCGGCATTTACTGGGGTTTTATCGCTTAGGATGGAGAATCCCCCTCTCTCCGCCATATAATTGAAAATAAATAACTTATAGCCTGTTGAATCCTTACTGAAACAACCCCAGAAAAGGCATCTAGTGAAGCGTAGGTGTCCAGGAATCTCAAGAGACACCTGCCGCCTGACCACGCGCGCTGCGCGGAGCGTTCTACTGTTCCCCTGTGGCTCGGCGCCACCCATTGCGGCCTTCGCGTTTCACTCTGTAGAGGGAGAGATCGGCCGACTTGTATAAACTCTCCTGCTCCGTTCCATCCTGCGGGAAAATTGCGGCACCCATGCTAAGCGTGATTCGAAGCGTGCAGTCTTTCAGGACCAGTGGCTCATTGAGCACCTGAACAATCATTCGCCAGAGCTGGTCAATCTCTGGTTGTTCCGTCGTTTCCGCAAGCAAGATCGCGAATTCGTCCCCTCCGAGGCGGGCCAGGCAATCCTTCTGGCTTGCAACGGCGCCGAGTCGGCTTGCCACCTCGCAAAGAAGCGCATCTCCCACGTCATGTCCGTATTCATCGTTGATGGCCTTGAACTTGTCAAGGTCGATGAGAAGAAGAGTGAATGACCCTCCTTGTTGTTTCTTGAGATCGATCAATCCCTGAAAACAATCCGCGAACATGCGCCGGTTGGCCAGCCCCGTCAAACTATCAAGATAAGCAATGCGTGTGAGTTCCTGCTGGCTGCGCTGGAGTTGCACGGTAATGTCTTCCAGTTCCGCAGTTCGGAGGGCCACCTGGCGCTCCAGTTGACGCTGCCGCGCGCGCAGAATGGCCGTATAAATGTTCAAGAGCCAGAAGACCAGCGTGCCCGCAAGAACTGCTGCGCCCAGCTTTGCCCAAACGGTCTGGTACCAGGCGGGCAAAATGCGAATAGGAATAGAGCGCGTCGTTCCCCACACTCCAGATCTGTTTGAACCCTTCAATTCCAGGGTGTATCTGCCCGGGGACAGGTTTGTATAGCGGGCGATGCGACGGCTTGCGCTGGTCAGGACCCAATCGTGATCGAACCCTACCATTCGATACGCATATTGATTCTCTTCCGGATCGGTGAAATCGAGGGCCGAAAACTCAACTGCAAAGCTCCTGGCATGCGGCTGCACCTGGACGGTACCAGTGCCGGAATTGGCAAGAAACTGGGCCGCGGGATTCAACTGTTCTCCCGTCGAAAACTCAGTCACGATAACTGGAGCGGCGTAGCTCCACTGCTTGACCGCTTGCGGCTGAACAACCGTCAGGCCGCCCGTGCCGCCCAGGATCAGTCTGCCATCCGGGGCAAGCCCACCGCCGTTGAGCCAGTAGGTGTCGATCGCAACACCATCCGCCTGCTTGAACGATTGAACTGCCAGCGTCTGCGGATCAATCCTACTGATTCCGTGGTCTCCTGCAAACCAGACCCGGCCATCGGGCATCTGGAATATCTGCCCCGCATCCACATCTGTAAGTTTGCGAAAAACCATTCGCCCCTGGATGCTTCCAGGCTCCAATTGGTACAGGCCCGCGCCATCGGTCGACACCCAAAGCCGCCCATCGCGATCCACCATCAACGACGTGATCGCGGCCGGCAGCGCGCCCGGCTTGGCAGGGGCGATATCGGTCCGCTCGAATGCATGCGTGACGACATTCACGCGGTAGAGGCTGGTGACTGTGCCAACCCACAGGTCGTCTCCTAGTCCGCGAGCCATCGAATTCACGGTGCCGGGCAACAGCGGCCCGGCTTGACGCTCCGTTTGTCTCAGATTGCCCATTGACGGGAGCGGTAACATCCATAGGCCTGTCGATGCGCCGATCCAGAGCTGACCGGCGTCATAGAAGAGCGGACCGACGGCTTGAACGGATGAAGAAAATGGCACCGGCACTACATGCCTGCCGTCTCGGTCTGCATGGAACAGCCCCTGCTGAGAGCCAAAATACATCGTCCCATCGGGAACCTGTGCAAATGCGTTGACCTGCTGCATCTTTTGGTCGGCCGGGGACGCGCTCCCGGAACGCGTGCCGTTCAGCCTGCGTCCAGATGCATCGAAAACATCAATGCCTTTCTCCAATAGCCCCAACCAGAGGCGGCCGTCCCGAGTAGACATCACTGCCGTCACGTCCGAATCGGCGATCGGATGCGTTGCGTCGCTGACTCCGCCATAGAAGGTCAGAAATCCTTTGCCTGTCGAGTTTTTCCGGCTTAGTCCTGCTAGTGTGCCCGCCCACACGGTGCCTTCCCGGTCGCGAAACAGCGCGTCGACCAGATCGTGCGACAAACTGGTCGGAATTGAAGGTTGATGCACAATACGGTGCGTGAGCCATGACCGTGTATCGACCTCGACGATACCCTCGCCATATGTACCCAACCACACGATCCCAGGTTCAGGCTCAATCATTGCGTCGACACCCTGCGTGTCCAACGGGCTTGACTTCACGCTTTGGGGAGCGGCTGAAACCTGATCCCTGGTTTCATGAATCTGCCGGGGCACAGCCGCACCGGGCTCCAGCACAAATGCTCCAGCCGTGGTACCGATCCAGAGCCGTTTCTCCTGATCGCGCATCAGGCTCCATACCGTGGGGGGCTTTCCGGTGGTTATAGTCACTGCTTTGAATTGGTGTCCACTCGTGTCGCTCAGAAACAGCCCTTTGGTGCCGCCGGCCCAGACGCGCCCATCCGGATCGCGCAGCACCGCCTGGGTATTAAACCCACCCGTGATGCCTTCCATTGGCTCTCTGTTGAAGTTTCCGCCATTGGGTTCAAAGTGGTCGAGCCCCTTGCGGGTTGCCAACCACAGCCCTCCTGCACCATCCGTGACTATCGAGTAGATGGAAGGGTAAGCTCCGCCGGAACCGGCCGGCGTGAAAGTTTGAAAACTGTCCAAGACAGGAAGATAAAGTGAAATCCCACGGTTGGTCCCGATCCACAGCCGCTTTTGCGGATCGACATAAAGCGTCAGGACGTTGTTGCTCGGGAGAGAACCAGCAATCCCAGCGTCCATGACATAGGTCCGGAAGCGGTAGCCATCCCAGCGCGAGGCCCCATTCGCGGTGCCGACCCAAATAAACCCGTTGTCATCCTGTGCGATTGCCTGCGCAACAGAACCAGGCATTCCGTTCTTCTCATTGAGTTGCTCGAAAACGGTGTCCGCATACCCACCCGGCCCTTCCACGCGCGGCACCGGCGTCGTGCTGCCCACGGCGGCAACGACAGGCGTAACGACTCCAGAGACGGGCGTAGCAACTCCGGGGACACACAAGAGCGCGAATGCCAGCAACGCCAGCTTCCGGGGGTACAGACAGGGTCCACTCCCAACCTGTACACGCGCATCTATAATTCGACCACCCAGGGGCATGATGCTGACCTCGTGGACTGCAGCCTAAATGTAATGAAGCACGTTATCTCTAAAGAATGGGGAATGCAAGCGGAAGCACACCGCGAATCATGAATCACGTACAGGATATACCCTCTGCCAAATCGACCTGATCCTGCAGAAAGATCCATTTATGCTTCCTGCCAGTCGTCTTTTCAGGCTGGTAACCCTCGGAAATTAGCAAAATTGGCTATACATTCAACCCGAATTTCGGCTACGCTACTCAGAATACGTTGTTCAATGCGTTTGAGTGCAGAGTCCTGCATGTTTCTGGGAGCATTACGGTATAGGTCAGGCAACCTCCGGATTGGATGCGCACTTCCCCTTGAGATTTGAAACAGCCTGCAGTCGCACCCTCTTGCAGGCAGGATACTTTCCGCATTGGTGCAGCTTGACAGCGCCTCTACATTACCAGTCAGGAGTTACGGGCCATGAGACAACCCGAAGTGATCGGCTTTCAAATTTCTCCCGAGAAGTTAGCCCAACTGGACCTGATGGCCAAGGCTATGAATTGCGACCGTAGCCAGGTGCTTAGTGAAGCGGTTGATACATACCTCAGGTTGGCCAACCCGGACAAGCGGGGTACCGAACCGCTGAACGGAGGGGATGTCGGCTCGTTGGTTTGGCGCTCCGATGCCGAAGATGACCGTACCGGGGGAGTCAGCCCTGCCATGGAGGTCGATCCCGACTCGCCTATCTACCCTGCGCAAACGGGCACCTATTCGTTTCTCGATCCACCCACGGCTCCCCGAAAGATGGCAGAGGCTCAGGTCCAGCTCCCAACTCTTGACGCTGGGAAGACAAAAGGCAGGTTACTCGTATTCCTCAGCACCAAAGGCGGTTCCGGAGTGACAACCGTAGCCTGCACTTTTGCCCTGACGCTGGCCCGGGAATCCGGGAAAAGGGTCCTGTTGATCGATCTGACTCTTTCCCGGGGCGATGTGGCGCTTAATCTCGGAATCCAGGCCCTACACACGACCTTGGACGCGTTTCAGAATTTCAGCCGCATGGATCGGAGTTACCTTTCCTCCTTGCCGGAGCGGCATAGCTCCGGGTTATTCGTGCTTGCCGCCCCAGGTGATTTCGCCGGCGTGGATGTCTCCCGTGAGGCAATCTGCAAGCTGCTGGAAGTCGCGGGTGAGGAGTTCGATTATGTGGTTGTCGATGCGGGGAGCACACTGGACAGGAAACACATTTATGACTTTGGTAAATCCTCAATTATTTACGTAGTCACGCAGATCGGCATTGCAGAGCTGCGCAATTCAAATCGTCTAATTTCAAAGTTCCCCAGGGAGGGAGGCCCCGAAATCGAAATCGTGATTAACCGATACGACCCCCGATCGCAGGAGATAGATGACGATCACGTAACGAAAGCTCTCACGAGGCCCGCTAGGTGGAGAATACCCAACGACTACGCCGCGGTGCGGCGGATGCAGATCACCGCAACTCCGCTTTCTGGAAGCTCACCAGTTTCACGAACCATCCTGCAGATGATTAAACGCGTTTTGGGTTCGCGCGGCACTTTGCAACCGAGCAAGGAAATCAACCTCTTTGGATGGAAGTTATCACGCAGATAGGAAATCTCCGGGCAAGCCTGCGCCTTCACGCATACCGGAGTGGGAGCGATGGACATGAGGATTGCCCAGATCGAAAAGCCGGCAATTGACCACAGAAACCCTAAATCGGAATGGGGTCCTATTCGAGGACGGTCGGTCATGAGCCGGGTCGATCCTGAATTGACGCTAAATCTACAAAGCACTCATTGAGCCGTTTGAGATTGAATTTCGGCTCCGGGCGAATCACCGGCAATTGTCAGTTACCAGCTGATCAATAGTTCGCGCGCCTTCGGCGTGGTCGATGTTTTCCGTATCCTGAACCTTCTGCTTGTAAATCTGGCCCGATTGGACTGGCGCGCACTGCCTTCCGGATCGCCAGTACAGCTGCGTCGAGCCTAGATAACGTATCCTGCCTTCATCTTTTATCCGCTCGCTGATTGTTATTCCTCAACTAGGGGGTATGTTTCCCGCGGGCAAGGTCAACCCGAGCCGCTGAATTCTTCGCTGGCCCAGGCCGCGCATTCGACTTGGCATTCGACTTGGATAGATTCAGGTGAAGGACTAATAACTCTGCAGGCGGCAATTTAACTTGCCATTCGATGTTTCCGTTTGAGCTTCGTGTGGCAGGGACGATTTGGCCTGTTTCCGCATTCTCCACACGATACGATGTTGAGCCTAAGCCAACCGCTTCTGGATCGAAGCGCATCATCCCGGAATATATGTGCTCCGCGTCGGTGTTGGCAATCGTCAGCCACACGGACGTCCCGTCCACCGTCGGCACTATTTCCAATGAGTCGATAGCTGGGTCCACCGCTACGTAGGAACGGAGAAATGGAACGGCCAGGTCGAGGCTCTTGAGGACAGGATGGTTTTCAGAATATTTCTTGAGCGCAGGCAGGGTTGCGATTTCGTCGCCCAAGTCAACGACCGCACTGAACTGTTGCAGGTCAACAACCCGCTGAGTTATCTGCTCGTCCGTAATGAAATGTGGAAGAACACGGTAATGCCGCCAGAAATCGCCCAAGTCGCTTGTCAAGTTCGGGAAGACGTTCAGATCTGCACTCAGCATGATTTTGCGCGTTGGCACGATCACTGCCACGGGCTGCTCGGGTGTCCGCCCATGGATAACTTTCGCCAGCGTAGCATGCCGATTCGTATAAGCGTTCCATCCATGCACAAACCCGGCGTCATCGTGCTGAGGCGGATAGATAAAAAAATCCTCTCCCACTTCGAATGGCGCAGCAAGCCCAATGTGGCCAAGCCACTGGGGAGTTCTTGACATCCGGTCATGACCCGGCGTCCACTCCTCAAGCAGGGGAACTCGATAAGACCGGGCCATGCTGCCAAAGAGAAGCGAAAGTCCCGGTAAGTTCGCGTCATCGAGATTCACAATCGCATGGTATTTCCTGGCAATCTGAAAAAAGGTGTCTGGATCGTTCCCTTGCACCTCAGGTCCAATACGCCCGCAAATGTCACCTCCCCAGGAATAGATCAAGGTGGCGTTGGTATGCGCGCGCACCAGGTGCGAGATCGCGTCAAAACCCTCTGCAACACTATATAGGCGAAAATCCTGATAGACAGGAAACAAGCTGTCAACAGGCCTTGGAACCGGAATATCGCTCCAATTATGGAACGATGTGCGCCAGCGACGATTGAAGCTGGCGATGGTTTTATAAGATAGAGGAAGCCACCGGTAAAATGCACGGATATCTTCAGGGGCGTAGCCATTGACCCCGTGCGAGCCTTTCGACGGCATTCCCCATTCGGAATCAAGCAATCCGTAGCTGGCATAGACGCCGCCAAAGCCAGGACTGACCTTTACGTGGTCGATGGTGTGGGCCACGTAATCGAAGTATGCCTTTCGCGAGGCATTATCCCACCAGGGCGGCTCTTGTGCCGCAAAGCCGTCGCTGGAGACGTCCCGCGCAGTAATCCACGGAGGCGGATTCTTTCCCTGGTCCTCCTGCCACAGGCTTTCCCAGAAGAGGGGATATATCTTCAGATGGGCCTTCGCCGCTTCAGCCATATAGCGATCGAGCAGCTTGAAATCGTACCGATCTTTCTGCGGCTCGATGTCCGCCCAAAGCATGTTGATTTCAACTCCGTTCACCCCGCTTTGAGCGAGAGTCGCAAAGTCCGACTCGTCCCAGGGAACATTGTGGGGTTTTGTGAAGTCAATTTGGGCCCACCAAAACGGAGCATCATAATTTTGAACGTCCGGCACCGATGCCCTGCTTGATCCCTGGGAAAGTTTTGCGGCGTGAGCGACGGGACACAGCATTGCCAAGGCTACGATTACAGTTCCAAGGAATGGCAGATATTTTCTTGGGGACATATTCATGCTCCTATTCAGTGATGATTGCTTGCCTGCCGCCAATCGGACTGCCCCAGTCTACAGCAACTGCTTGAGCACGCAACAACTTCGCACAGATCGATCGTGACGCGGCGGGCAAGCTCCATGCCCATGCGGTACGGGAATGAATTCTGTGACGTGCCGCGCCTTTTTCCATAGATTCAGCGGAAACAATACACACGCGCATAGCCGTACCGCTTCTACCCGCATTTTGGTCATCGGCGTCAGTTGTGGCGCGGCGCTGGCGAGGGTGGGCTGCAGCGTAACATTGGGACCACAGCAATGCTTTCCCGCAGCCGGTATGATCGTAGGTGGAACTTGAGACCAACTGCAAGTGAGGCCCGCTGATGCCAGTTTCTTTAAATCGTGTTTGGCGACAATTGCCAAGTGAAATGAGAGTCTCCGCCAGCAAAGTATTTTGGGCTGGACCAACGAAAGAACAGAAACAGGTCCTCTTTGCCTCTCTCGCGAAAGCAAAAAGCGTTCGTGAGATTAGTGTCCGCCGGGCCCCGCTTGAGCGCCTAATCAACTGGACGGCAGCAACTCTGACTCTTCCTGATCAGATAGTGAACAATCTGCTGCAGGACTATCTGCTCCACGAACATCGCGCTGTGATTGTGAGCTATCTTGATTTGCTGGGAATTCCACATTCCGATGGAATGATCGAGGATGGCTTTGACCTCGCCTCCCTGCCAAAAGAGCGCGTCCAGGATGCTTCTCGAACCTTACTCGCATCGGCAGATCGACCAGCGGCCGAGCTTTACCTGAAGTACCTCGTGGTTCAAGGTGGGCCCTGGTCAGTGATTGAAGAAGTCCTGCCAGCTGCGGAGTGAGGCATTTGAATATAACTCTGGCGCGTCTCGAGCCCAAATTGCTCCCGGCTACATCGGCGTTTCAGGGGACTAAACGAGAGTCGTGCCTCATGATTAGAATCACTTATATATCGAGGCCTCCTCATCTTAAGATGAGGAGGCTTCGCTATGCGTGTTGCCCCTCCAGTTGTTCTGAGTGAAACAGTCCGTCGAAAGCTGGAGCAGCCGTCGCGTGGGCGTTGCACGCAGGCGCGTGTGGAGTTGCGCAGACTATTAAGAGTGGATGAACGCGCCGAGAGGCCATAGTGAATAGACAATCACTTGAGCGGAAAGAGAGAAGACGGAATGTCCCTTGAGCGAAGCAGAATGAGTCGGCGTGATTTCTTGCAGGTTAGCGCGAGCGCGGCTGGAGCCTGCCTGATCCCAGCGCAAGAAGGACAGGGAGCGACACCACCCAGCGGCGAGACAGTTCCGAAGACAAGGGGCGCAATGCGAGCAGTAGCTGTCTCCGCGCCAGTCAACGCGACAGCCGAGGAGATGCGTGACCGATTTCTTACACCTCCTATGGATTGCCGGCCCCACACACGCTGGTGGTGGATGGGTAACGCACTCACGAAAGAGGACATCACCTGGCAACTGGACCAGATGCACCAGCAAGGAATTGGTGGCGTCGAACAGATCACAATGGATCCTGTTTACGAGCGCGGCAATCACCCTTACCTTTCGCCCGAATACTTCGATTTGGTCCTCCACGCCATCGGTGAGGCGAAAAAGCGCAATATGGAGTTTTCACTGAATTTCGGCGGACCCGGCTGGATTTGGGGCGGCACATGGGTTCCCAAGCAGTACCGCAATCAGAACCTTTTAGCGAGTTTGATGGATATTAAGGGAGGGCAGATCTTTGCAGGAGATTTGCCTGTGGATGCCATATTGAACCCCCATGACATACCCCGATCTCGACCCAAAATCCTGCCCGAGGACCGGCTGGTCGCGGTGGTGGCGGGTCAGATGGTCGAAGGTCGACTAGACCTTTCATCATTGACCGATCTCACGTCAAACGCTCGCGGGCGGCATCTCACGTGGAATACTCCGCCCGGGCCTTGGCGTTTGATGGCATTTTGGCTGGTGGACAATAGCGACCAATTCGTCGTCGATTGTATGAGCAAGGATGCCATGCAATATTATTGCGACCACCTGGGCGGTAAATTCAGAGCCGCCTTTGGCGATGAATTCGGCAAGACCGTGGAATCCTTCTTTGGGGACAGTTTTGAAGTGCCCAACTTCCGCAACGGAATTTATTGGAATGACGGACTGCTGGAAGAATTCAAGAAGCGTAAGGGCTACGACCTCGTGCGCTTTCTTCCGGCCCTCTGGTGTGACGTGGACGATGTCTCGCCAGCGATTCGTTACGACGTGAATCAATTCCTGGCGCAGGTAGGAATGGAAACGTTCTTTGGAACCTTCCTGGGATGGTGCCATCAGAATGGAGTTCGCGGAAGAGTGCAGCCTTACGGCTTTGTCACCGATAACCTTGAAGGCGCTGGCGCGGCCGATATTCCTGAAATGGAGTGCACGCCAGGCGAAAAGGACGGCGTGCCGTGGTTCGACACACGGATCGACCCCAAAATGTATGTTGCTTCCGGCGCCCATTTGTACGGACGTAATGTGGTAAGCGTCGAGGCCTATACCTTTTTGCACTGGCAGCCTGGCCGGGCAACGCTTGAAGAGTTAAAGATTGCCAGCGACATGTTCCTCCGATCCGGCGCCAACAAGTTTTACAATGCCGGCTTCACCGGCACACCAGAGCATGAATTCGTACCCTCGCGGCGCTTCGGCGCGGAGATCATCATCAGCCCGGTGAATGTCTGGTGGAGTTATTACCATCTCCTCAGCGACTATGTAGCGCGCTGCTGCGCACTCCTTCGATATGGACACCCGGTGGCCGACCTGGCGGTCTATTCCCCACTGTCCAACCAGTGGACGCTCGACGTGCTGAACGTGCGCCATTGGACTCGTGATTTTGAGTGGGGAGATCTGGGGAAGCTGATTCTTGGCAACGGATATGATTTTGATCTTCTCAACGATGATGTGCTCCAGAAACACGCGGATATTTCAAACGGCATGATTCGTGTCGCTAACCTGACGTTCCGGATCCTCATCCTGCCAAACATCCATGCGTTGCCCCTGGAAAGCATGAAGCGAATTCAACAGTTCGCTCAGGACGGCGGGGTGGTCATCGCACTGGAACAGACGCCGGGAGCTTCGACTGGTCTTGCTGGCTATCGCCAGAAGAGCGAAGAGGTCCTTTCCATTGCTGCAGAGATGTTTCGTGAGCCCGTCGGAGTCGCGGGTACAGGCGCTCATCGATACGGGCGGGGACAGACGTATTTCATCAAGAAGGTCATCGACCGGACGGACCCGCTTGACCGGCAAAGCAGCGTGTTCGACCCATTTGTGAACACCTTGCGGCGGCACGTCACACCGGCTTGTGGCGTCAACTTCGTCCAGGAGGCCCTGCGAGAGAACAACGGACTCGCATTCATGCATCGGAAATTGCCTGATCGCGACATCTATTTTGTCTCCAACGTGCAAAGCCAGCCCGTAAATTGGCGCGTGGCGTTTCGCGTATCCGGAAAGACGCCCGAGGAATGGAACCCCTACAACGGGGAGATGAAGCCTCTGTATGAATACGAGGAACAGGATGGAAACACGTTGTTGCCAGTGAAGCTGGCGCCATTTGAATCTACTATTTTCGTGTTTACGCCAGGGGAGGCTCCACACGTCTCATATAGCAGCTTTGCGCAAGTATTGAAGGTTGACTCGGAAGGCATGGAAGTCTTCGCAGCTGAAAACGGCATTCACATGGTAAGGCCGGGCGGACAGGAAGGCGATTTAACTCGCCAGGTGACTGTAGATTCCATTCCGGGACGCTACGAGATCGCGGGCCATTGGCAACTGGTACTTGAAGGCGATGGATTCCCGCGAACAGAAAAAACGATGTCACAGCTCATTTCGTGGACAGACGATCCGGCCCTAAAGCACTTTAGCGGTACCGGCCGGTATACGATCGCGTTCAACCTGCCCACCCCATACTTTCAGGATCTTCTTCAGCTGCGGCTCTGCCTGGGCGCTATAGGCAACGTCGCTGACGTCGAGATCAACGGGCACCGCGCAGGCGTGATCTGGATGGGCGGTCAGACGCTGGATGCAACTTCGCTCGTGAAGCCAGGCAAGAACATCATGAGGGTTCTTGTGACCAACACGTTAATTAACCGTGTGGCAGGCTGGAAGAATGTTCCTCCGCTTCCGCCGAATCTGAAGGCGTTGTATGGCGGGGGACTCCAGGAAAATACTCCGCAGGCGCGCGAGCTATTTGGGTTTGAGCCGCTGCCGCGCTCCGGACTGTTGGGACCGGTGCACATCACGCCCTTAAAGCGGGTGCGCGTCAACTGGGCAGGTGGCCCACATCTCAATCAACCATGAAGATTGGGTGCCCCAGGTCTCGATTTTTAGACCTGGGAAAACACATTTCCGCTCCGGGTCCGTTGAACATTCCAGCATCAATCGAAACATAGTCGCCAATGCGGCTCATCGAACCAAGATTGGTCCCGATAAGTCTTTGGGCTTTCTTTCGAATCGTCTCTCAAGCGTTGGGCAGAGTTCTCCTTGATTTGAAGGTAGATCGCAATTTTGGCGATCCACGGGGTGAATAACCATTGCGGTAACCATTAGCGATTACCGCAGCCTCTATTCCATCCATGGCCTTTGGTAATCATGCGCTCAGAACCCGAGCGTATTTTCTGCTTTACAATGAGCCGGCCACTGACTATTCTGCAACCATTCTCTGGGTCACCGAGTCGGCTACGTCCCCAAACCTTGCTAAGACCAATATGCCCTCCTTACCTGCTAGGCCGGTCCGGCGCGCACATGTCCTGTTCGTACCGCGTGTGGGCTATTCATGGATATTCACGGTGAACATGACTCTCCAAGCACAGTCCGCAAGATACGAGAAGGGACTGGCGCGGCTGCGGCAGATGCCGGTTCGGGATTTGCGGTCCCGGCGTTTCCGTACCGCGATCTCTCGCGCTTCTGAAAGGGAATTGACATGACTGAAACTGGAGAAGAAGCTGCCGCCAGACTGAAGTGGAAGGCGGATTCCAAGCTGCCGGGCAATATCACGAACTCAGCTTACTGCGCGAGGCTAGCCCAAGAGGCATTCAAGGACCATGCGGGATCGTTGTCACTGGGAAGCAGAGACTTTGCCTCGGAGACGGAGTTGCTCCCCGCTCTCGGAGAGGACGCGAAGCTCCAGTGGGAAGCGGCGATCAAGACCGGCTATGTTCCCAGCAAGTGGCTGCTCGAACAGGAGATGCGCGCCAGGAGACCGGAACCGGCGCCGCCAGCGAACAAACCAGGCGCGGGTCCGAACGCAAGAACGGCCTGCTTTGAAGATGAGGATATCGGCAAACGAGACATATTCGAAATAGTGGCCAGGCAGCAGCTGACGGGGGTTTGCTTTTCCGGCGGCGGCATTCGCAGCGCAACCTTCAACCTGGGCGTTCTGCAGGGACTGGCGCAACTGGGGCTGCTGCCATTCATCGACTATCTTTCCTCTGTCTCGGGCGGAGGCTACATCCACCAGTTTCTGGCGGCCTGGATTCTGCGCCATCGCGAGGGGCGGACGGGCGTGGAAAAGGCTCTGATTCCGCAGGCCGAGCCGGGATGCCCGCCGCGCGCGCCCGAGCCTATCAAGTGGCTGCAACGCTACGCCAGCTACCTCACACCGAGGCGCGGCCTTTTCACCGCGGATACATGGACCATGATCGCCATCTGGTTCAGGAATACGGTGCTGAACCAGATCCCGATTGTGGCCTTCCTGGCGGCGATCTTCTTCCTGTTGAATCTGCTGGTGCAGCAGCCCGCCACGCGCAAGGTGAGTTTCTATTTCCTCGACAGCGGAGGAGAGTGGGGCGCGCTGATCGTGGGCGTGCTGATTGCAGCCGCGGTTGTGTGGTCGGCTGTCGCCTTGGGAAGGGATCTTTATCGGCAGGAAACGATATCAATCCCCGGCACGGACCCGGAGGTGCAACGGCAAATTCATGCCAAGCTGCTGAGCAATGAGACGGTGCGCTGGTTCATCATTGCGCCCTGGCTGGCGGCGGCGCTCTGGGCATCCTACTGGTTCAAGCTTCAATTCCAGGAGGCGGAGTGGTGGAAGCTGTGGGTGCCGTGGATCGGCTGCGCGCTGTTGGTGGTCTTGCCGCTGGTGGTGACCTTTGCGGGCGGCGCGTGGAGAGCGTACAAAGGGCTGCACAAGGGCGCCAGTGCAGGGAGACGGTGGCTGGCTGGAGCTGGATTTACAGCCATAGCTTTCGGATCGGCCGCAGTGGCGGCCACTATCGGCTACGGCTTCCAGTTGGGCAGCCTGTGGCTGGCGGAGTGGATCAGGCAGCATGTTGGCAATGTGGGCTTTTCGAATTTTCCTATCCTGATCGATCCATGGCGCGTGCAGGTGGTGATTCTGCCGGCATTGCTGTTGAGTATTCCGTATGTCGCCATCGAGCTCACGCTGGGACTGGTGGGACGCGAGTATTCGGACTCACGGCGTGAATGGCTGGCGCGGCTGCGGGCATGGTCGCTGCTGTATGCCATGGTGTGGATGGGCCTGACATCGCTTGCACTGCTGGGCCCGTACCTGGTTTATTTTGTCTGGTCAAAAGGAACATGGGCCGAGCTTTCCGCGCTGATTGCCTTTGTGGTCTCCCACTTGACCACCATCTTTGCCGGCTCCAGCACTTCGAGCGACGGCAAGCCGGTCAGCAAGGGTCTTCTCGGTTACAAGCCGATGGATCTGCTGGCGATGGTGGCCGCTCCCATCGCCATTCTCAGCTTTCTCATCCTCCTCTCCTTCGGGGTGGAATATCTGGCGCATTTCCTGGTCGGATCGCCTTATCTGGATGGGACAAGGCAATTGGTTCACGCGCACACGACTCTGAAATCACTGCTACTGGAGAGAAGAGATCCGCTGACTAATATGGAAGTGTTTCGCTGGAAGGCTGTTCTGCTGGGGTGCGCCGGAGTTTCGGCGTTCTTTGCATGGCTCTTCGGCTGGCGGGTGGACATCAACGAATTCTCCATGCAGTCGTTTTACCGCAACCGTCTTTCGCGCTGCTATCTGGGCGCGACGACCCCGGAACGCAGCCCCAACCCATTCACCGGCTTCGATATGCGCAGCAGAATCGAGGTTTCCAATCAACGCGGCCACGGCAGCCCGCCGCTGGTAACCGATCTTCTGCCCGACCGTTTCAATCTGATAGAGGAACGAAAGGGCACATATGACGGGCCGTTTCCCATCTTCTGCACGACCCTCAACCTGACGACCGGCGAGGATCTGGCCGCGCAGGAGCGCAAAGGCGCGAGCTTTGCTTTTACCCCGCTCTACTCCGGCTACAGCGTGAGCTGGACGGATGCGCATAAAGACGAAAAGGTGAGCCTTAACGGTTATGTGCCCACGGCGGAATATGCCTACGCCGACGGCATTCATCTCGACACAGCGGTCGCCATCTCTGGAGCGGCGATGAATCCGAACCAAGGGTACAACAGCAACCCGGCGCTTGCTTTCCTGATGACGTTCTTCAACGTGCGGCTGGGATGGTGGATATCCAATCCCCGCAAAACGGACACATGGAGGGCCATCGGGAATCGCCCCACGCCTGCCTTTGCGCTCTGGTATCTGCTCAAGGAGCTACTCGGATCGGCTAACGACCGATCAGATTACGTGAACCTGAGCGATGGCGGCCACTTCGAGAACATGGGGCTCTACGAGCTGGTGCGGCGCCGCTGCAAGTACATCGTGGTGTGCGATGCGGAGCAGGACACGGAGATGAAATTCAGCGGCATTGGCATTGCCATCAACCGCTGCCGCGCGGACTTTGGGGCGGAGATTGACCTCGATCTGCGGCCGCTGCAGATCCAGAACAACGGATTCAGCAAAGCGCACTGTGTGGTGGGAACGATCCATTACCCCCCGCCGAGTCAACAAGCGGCGCCGGTAACGGCTACCGCGACCGTGTGTCCGTGCCTGGGCGATACTGCCAACGACCAGTACAACGGAATGATCTTGTATATGAAGTCATCGCTGGTTGGGGATGAACCGGCGGATATCCTGGCCTACAAGTTGCAACACGATGCATTCCCGCAGGATTCGACCGCCAACCAGTGGTTTACCGAGACGCAGTTCGAGGGCTACAGGCGTCTGGGCCACCACATCGCAATGACGGCCATCTGCCCGGCACTACAGCCCACGCAAGATAAGGTCGAGAATCACCACGAGATCGCCGATCTGTTCGCGTGTTTGTACTCGATATGGTATCCGCCCACCCCGGAGATGGAGCAGTATCTGTCCCAGCACGTCGAACAGTACCAAGCGATTCTGAGCGAGCTGCGGGAGCGTCCTGAGCTGGCCGGACTGGCGGCAATGCTCAATGACGATAGCCGGATAACCGGGAGTCCGCTATCGTGGAACGCGCCGAACGCACTACCCGGAAGCAGCGATTATGCATGGCAGTTTGCCAACACGTTGCTGGACTTCATGTATACGGTCTACACCGAACTGCAACTGGTCTTTCCGGATAACCGGCGTTCACCTCATGCGGACTGGTGGCTGTGCCTGTTTCGGCGATGGTGCCGCGTGTCTTTGTTGCGGGATACGTGGGAGAAGCTGATGCCAATTTATTCGACTGAATTTCGGCTCTTTGCACAAAGGGAGCTCAAGTTGCCGTGAGCCTTGGGAAGATAGTTCATTGATGGAGGCCGGCAAAGATTTTGCCTCGCCAAAATTCCATCCGGGGGCGAAGAGCGACCTCGTTCTTGCTTGGCTGAGCCTTGATTCGAGTGAATTTTGACTTCAAAAGCGCGGAGTACGCAGCGGCAAGCCGAGCCGGTCACTAACATTTTGAGGTCGCGGCACTTCGAGGCGTTCTTAAACAGGCTGACCCTTGTGCTCCTGCGATGTTACTTCGATAAAAATCGAGTATGTTTTCGGGTCTGTCGGCTTGGCGACTACTTTATGGTTAAGCCCTTCGGCAAGTTCAAGGGCCTCCCTGTAGTTAGGGTTCACAGTTACCTTCGGATGGACGTGGTCGAGGTGAATTTCTTTGGTTTGCGAACGGTCAACTCGCGAAATCTTGGGGCTTTTGAAAAACTCGTCGATGGTATGCCCTTTGGCTATATCGCCTTTGTTGTTCAGGGGTGGGGTCGTGTCTGTCAGAGTCTCTTCTTCCTGGATTGTGTAGGTGATCGTAACGCCATCGCTCTTGAGAACGAGATTCTGTGACTGGACCTTATGGCGGTGCGTGATTTCACCAGCTTCGCCAACCAAGCGGACGTGTACTCCCATATCCACGTTCGCTTCATAATCGAAGGTTCCCGTCTTGGCAAAAGCCTGGTTGATGAAGTCGACGGTCTGTTCCATGGTCGGGCCGGCTGTGGCCGGTTTCATCTGGTCCGGAGTCGGTGATTGTGCAGGTAAATTCAACGGCGCACAACTGACGATTAACACAGTGGCAAAGATACGAAGCAGAGCTGTTTCCATCTTTGACCTTTCTCCGGAAGAAGTGAGATTTTGCGGGGCACATCGCTGGCAGCCTGGAGGGGAACGCCAGCGACGTGCAATTTACGTCAGACAGTTCGGTCACTTTTTCTGGCAGCTGAAGTTCTGCACCAGCGAATGGACGACTTCACCGTCGGGGCCAACGACATAGTAGGCGCTATTGCAGGCGTAGAGTCTGAATTCACCTTCTCCAGAAACTTGCTCGCTTTGGTCTTTGTTCATGTAGTTGCTGTAGGCGATGTTTGGCTTGCTATAGAGCACCCAGTAGTAATGAACCTGAAACGGGCAACTGTTGACGAAGGAGATAGTTCCGTTACCGTTGTCCCTGAAATCAGCGACCACTTCCCTCTGAAATGAGAGCGATGACTCCTGAGCAGGTATCACGCTGCGGAAACAATATGAGTGTGTTCCACACCTTGCAATCTGATCTCGTGGAGTCCGTAGTGACGTTGTTTTGCCATATACATTCTTCTGTCAGCCTCGGCCAGGAGTTGTTCCGTGTCCACTCCATCCTGCGGGTAGAAAGCCGCCCCCATGCTCAAAGACAACAGATCCTTGCCGCACACCTCGCGGCCTGCTTGCTGAGCCAGGGCGCTTAAGAGGATAGCCTTCTCGCCGACCGACCCCGGCGTCATGTTGGGGGCAACGACAACAAATTCATCACCGCCCATTCGTGCCGCGTAATCATACTCGCGGCAAACTTCTCGCACCATGTTGGCGAAGAGCTTGAGAACCTTGTCACCTGCCAGGTGGCCATAGCGGTCGTTGATGGTTTTAAATCCGTTCAAATCGCATACCATGACGGCGACGGACCCATGTTCCCGCTTGCACCGTGCAAGTTCCTGGTCCAGATGGATAGACAGATCCCGGGCATTGGGCAACCCGGTGAGGAAGTCGTTGGTGGCGGAACTTTCTGCCTGGCGATATTTCAAGGCATTCTCAATGAAATGCGCAACTTTGGAAGTAATGACCTGCAGTACGCGCAGGTGGTCGCTGGTGAACGCATCCGCTTCAGTCTGGTAAAGCGTCAATACGCCGACCAGCCCATTGACCCCTTCCAGCGGGACAGCCAGGGCGGAACGCAGTTCCGTGGTCTTTCTCGGGTCATACGCAAAGCCGGACTCGACCGCGGGATTTCCGTTGATGATGGGTTTCGAGTTCTGCGCGACCCATCCACACAGGCCCGTTCCCACCGGGATCGCCAGAGAGGACAGGAGACGGAAGTTGTCTCCGCTGACGAATTCCGGCACCAGGAGATCGCCCTTCAGGATGAAGGCGACAATCGAATCGTACGGCACCAGCTTGCGCAGCCTCATGGCGACCAGGGAGAGCGTTTCGTCCAGGCTCAGGGAGTTTCCCAGATCCTGGCTGAGTTCGAAGAGAGTATGTGCCTCCTGGCGGGCGGATGCGATGGAGGAAAGAAAGTCTGTTTGGCTTTCGCGGCGATGCGGTATATCGAGCGCAAACCCAGCGCCCGGTTCTTCGCCACGTTCAACCTTGTAGCTGAAACTGCGTGCGTCATTTCTTGCCTCATCCAGGCCGCGGACGGCGTAGCTTTCCAGTTCCAGGTAACGACGCTGAAGAATCTCAACAACCCTCGGGTCAAAGGAGATGCCGGCCTCTTCTGCGACCGACTTCATCGCCTCATCGAGGGGCAGCGCCTTGCGATACTGGCGATCGGAGGCCAGCGCATCCAGGCAATCCACGGCAGCCAGGATGCGGGCGCCAATGGGAATCTCTTCCCCTTTGAGGCCGTCCGGATAGCCCTTTCCATTCCATTTTTCGTGATGCGCCCTGACGATAGGGGCCACAGGATACGGGAAAGCGACCTTTTCCAGAATATCGGCGCCGACGATGGGATGAATCTTCATCTTCTCGAACTCTTCCGGCGTCAGGCGGCCTGGCTTGTTGATGATGTGGTCGGGGACAGCCAGCTTGCCGATGTCATGCAACAACGCTGCCGCGCGAAGCGCATCCATGTCCTGCTCGCTCAGGTTGAGGTCCTTGGCAATCTCCACCGCATACGTACGCACGCGATGCAGATGTTCATGGGTTGTGTGATCCTTGGCGTCAATGGCAAGTGCCAGACCCTCGATGGTGCGCAGGTGGAGCGCACAGACCTGTTCCACATGGCGCTTCTCGGCGGCTACTTGCAGCGCTTCGATCTCGACGCGTTTCTTTTCATCCTCCAGGCGGCCCAGGTAGAGTTGGTAGGACCGGTAGATCCCGTACATGATGGGCAGGATGAGAAGCGCATTCTGCCATCCGACGTAGCGATTGGAAAAGCTGATGACACCCACTACGGCAGCGCCTACCAGGTAGTATGGCAGGGACCAGAAGTACGTTTCGGCCCACATCCCGCGCAAGGAGCGTTGTTCGCAGAGCGCGATCACGATGGAGACGGGCACGGTGTTGGCGAGGAAGTACGTGCAGGCGGTGATCAGCAGCAAAAGAGGCGTGCTGTTTTTGAGAAGCCCCGCCAATGAGTGATACGCGAAGTACGTCAGGCAGACGGCGTTGGAGGTATTACTGAAGACGTTGAAGACTATTTTCACTGCTTCTGAGCGGTGCTTGTTCTTCCATACGCTCTGCATCAACGCCGCGGTGCAACCAAGAACCAGCGTTTCTGCCAGCGAGAGTTCCAGAACGCCGAGCAAGACGAAGAGGAAATGCACGGACATGGTGCTGTCCATGCCTGGCAACTTCACCTTCATCGTGGAAGCCAGAATCGCGATCAGGAGGTAACAGAAGAACTTGAGCAGATCGCTGGAGTGCCAGTGCATGCAGGCTATCCCAAGTATCAGAACACCAGCCGCCGCGGTAATGGCGATGAAGACCTGGGCTCGAATTGGCATGGAATTTGTCATCTTGGCAACCGGTGGTGCAAGTTACTGGATCTTCTATCGGCTATGCTGCGAGTTTGGATTACTGTCAACCGCTAAAATGTGCTGATTCTCATGGAAGTTGGGAAAGCAGCCACCTTCTCCAGCGGGTAACTTCTCACCTTGTCCCCGGACTGAACAGTTACCCTCGGAGTTGCTTTCTACTTGGCAGTTAGCTTGCGGGGCACCCAGGAGCACCCCGCCAGCTACCGCTGTGTTACTTCTTCAGGAAGACACTTTCGCTAGCCGACGTGTCGCTGCCCCAAAGAACGCTGGCGCCGCTGGTCACGCTGCTTCCCCACAGGACGCTTGCGCCCGAGGTGGTGCCACTGCCCCACAGAACGCTTTCGCCGGAAGTGGTGCCGCTGCCCCACAGGACGCTGTCGCTGGCCAGCGAACTGCTGCCCCAGAGAACCGAACTGCCCCACAGGACGCTTTCCGCTGAAGTAGTGCCGCTGCCCCAGAGGACGCTGCTGCCCCAGAGGACGCTTTCAGCGGAAGCCGAAGAGCTGCCCCAGAGAACCGAGCTGCCCCACAAGACGGAGGAGCCCCATAGAACAGAGTTGCTCCCGATCACGGAGGTACCATTCTCCAACAAAAGTACGTCTCCGTCGGGATCCTTAACCGCGAAAGGCGACAAGGCGCTGCCCACGGTTGCCGGCGCCACGGTGGTGTTGGCCAACGCCGCCTGGATGTCCAGATAGCCGGCGCCAACTGTAAAGATGTCGGCCTGTTCGTCGAAGGTCTGGCCCGTCGTCGGGTCGGTTATGGTTGCGTATTGCTGCAGGTTCTTGAAGGCTGTGAGCATGAGCGTAGCCTTGACCTGATCGGGCGTCAAAGCGGGATTTTGCTGCAGCATCAGCGCCGCGGCGCCGGATACCATGGGCGCGGCCATGCTGGTTCCGCTCAGAAGGAAGTAGCTGTTGGAAGCGGCGCTCGTGCCATTGTTCTGATAGAGAGACGTGGGAGCCGCCTGGCTGGGCATTTCCTGACTGATGGTTTCCCCCGGAGTATAGAGGGAGACGATCAAGTTGCCCGGAGCGACGAGATCGGGCTTGATCACATTGTCTCCAAGCGATGGGCCTTTGGAACTGTAAGAAGCGGGCACATCATCGGTGCGATCCGGCGTACCCATGGTGTTCATTGCGCCCACGGTGATCACGTACGGGTCGTTGCCCGGAGAGGTGATGGTGCCATAACCGTTTGTGCCCGCAGCGTTGTCGCGCCCGTAGTTACCGGCAGCAACCACGACGGTAATACCTGCCTTCCAAGCCTGTTCCACTGCCTGGCAAAGCGGGTCGATCGTGTAGCTTTCCAATACCGGACCACCCAAGGAAAGATTGATGACTTTGATGTTGTAGGTGCTCTGCAATGCGATGGCCTGTTGAATGGCCGCAATGACCTGACTTACGGTGCCATTGCCATTCTGGTCGAGCACGCGGAGGTTGATGATGTCGGCATTTTGGGCAATACCCTGGAACGTATAAAAGTAATTTGTCCCGGTGGAATTACTGCCGCTTCCGGCGATGATCCCGGCGACATGGGTGCCGTGGCCGTACTGGTCAACAGCGCTTCCAGCAGGGGCGCCCGTGAAGTCCTGGCTATAAACAACATTGCTGGCGCCGCTCTTTTTCTTCCCGTGCATGTCGGAGAGATCGGCAATGCCGCTGTCGATGATGGCCACGCCGATGCCGGTTCCATCCAGGCCCTGCGCCGAGGCTGCAGATGTGTTGATGGTCTCGTTGTGGTAGTCGAGGCTCCAGGGCGTCGAACTGGTGCTTGCACCGTGAAGCACCCGGTCAGGCGAGACGTAGGCTACGTTGGGGTCGGCGGCCAGTTCAGCCAGACGCTCGGCCGATACGGTGTACAGGGCGCCCTTGAAGTGGCCGAGCTGCCGCTTGAGGTTGCCGCCGTGGTTTGCAACACGTTGATGGTCGTTAGAACTGGGCACATGGTTGAATTGCACGATGACGTCGACATTTCCGGACGTCTTCTTTTCCAGGTCTTTGGACATTTTGCGGGGACCAGCAAGTGCCACACTGGCGCCCAGAATCAGCGCGCACGCGATCAGGACTTTCTTGCCCCACATGGCGCTCTTTGAAGGTGTTGATTTCATCGCTCATTCTCCTAGTGCGCCATCCTTGAATGACTGGGCCCGATTGTGCTGGCGCTTCTACACACTGTGTACTTCGGAAAAGTGAGTATCTTCTAGATGGCACGAAAGTGGGAATATTCCAACCATAGGTGGAAGTATGAGTACAGTTTCATTTGTTTTGTGCAAATAATGTCTCGAAATAAGGCAATGGCAACGGCTTAGCGCATGGCATTTCTTCCGTCGGGACGTTCAGCTCCAATTCGGATTGTTGCCGCTTCCCTTCCTGCCCGATGCAAGGACTGTCGGCGCTGGAATGAGAGAGCAGCACGGACACCGGCACCGGAAGCGATTGCAACAGAGCCAGGGCTGCGGGATGCTTCATCTGCTCAATCTGCGCAATTGGCCGGCATTCAACGATATTGCCGGAGTGCAGCACGGCGAGCCTGTCACACAACTGCAGGACCGAGACGAGATCGTGAGAGATGTAGAGCAGCGCGGTTCCGTTGCGGCGGTTCAATTGCCGCAGCAGCCTGATGATTTCAGTTTGCGTTACTGGATCCAGGGCGCTGGTTGGCTCGTCGGCGATGAGGATCGAGGGGCGATGAAGCAGTGCCAGAGCGATGAGAACCCTCTGCGCCTGGCCAACGCTGATTTGTCCTGGTTTCCTGCGCAGGAAGCTCGAGTCTCCGGCGGGCAACTGCACCTCATCCATCAGTTGCAACAGGCGCGCATCCAAAGCTTTTTGTCCGGATGACTCATGTGCGCGCCATGCCTCCTGGAAATGCGATCGCAATGATACGGCTGCGTTGAGCGCAGTCATGGGGCTTTGTGGAACGAGCGCAATTTTCTTTCCGCGCATCTGCCGCGCGTGGCTTGCGGGCATGGTGAGCAAGTTGCGCCCATCAATGAGAACTTCACCTGAGGCCGTGCCGCCGCGCCACTGAAGCAGGCCCAGCAACGCCATGACGAGCGTGGTTTTTCCGGCGCCGCTGGTGCCAACCATGCCCAGCGCCTCGCCGGCGCCAAGGTCGAACTGCACATCCTTGAGAACACAGCGCTTCCCGTAGTCTGCCTGCAAGCGGACCTGCATTAGCGGTGCGCTCATCGCGCGCCTCCCTGGCGGCGAAGATAGTCGATGTTCCACACCGGCCCCGGCGCCAGAATTGCCGGCTGCACGCCGCGCAACTGCGGCGAAATGGCCTGGAGAACATTGGGATAAACCAGGTAAATGAACGGCAATTGGTCAGCCACGATCTGTTGTACGCGGTCCACCGCCAGTTTGCGCGCCTGCTGCGAAGGGCTGGATGCCTGCAACTGCATCTGCTTATCGATCTCCGCTTCCCATTCCGTTGCGGGAATCTTTTCAGAGGGATTCCACTGATGGTTAGGCGAGGAACTCAGCCACATATTCATCATCGAGCTGGGGTCCGGCTCAGCGTTCGAGATGCCTAGCAAACATGCTTCATAATCCTGTTTGTGCATCAGGCGCTCAATCAGCGCGGGGAAATCCAGGGGAACGATTGTGACCTGCATGCCGATTGCAGCCAGGTCCTGCTGGATCATGGAAGCCATCTTCAGCCGCGCAGCATTTCCTGAGTTGGTGACGATGGAAAACTTCACAGGATGGCCCGCGGAGTCGTAAAGCTGATTACCGTTGCGGTGAAAGCCTGACGAAGCCAGGAAGCGATTGGCCTCGGCGGTGCTTTCCTGCGGATACTTGAGTTTGCTGTTGTACCAGATTTTGTTGGCAGACGAGATGAAGCTGAAAGCCGGCGTGGCGTGTCCGTCATAGGCTATGCGCGCCAGGTCGGCACGATGCAACGCCTCTGAGACCGCAACGCGGAAGCGCCGGTTCTGGAACCACGCTTTCTCGAAGTCCGGTAACGGTGCGACCGAAGCCTGGTTGAACCATATCTGCTCTGTGTTGAGCGAGGCGCCAAGATCGCGAACGGACTGGGGCGACCTTCGGGCCAGGACATCGAAGTAGTCCGGAGAGAGGCCATCGATCAGGTCGTACTCTCCACGCAGAAACAGCGAAATTTCCTGTTCGCGATTATTCAGCACATCGAGCCGCAAGCTGGTCGCATAAGGCAGTTGCGCTCCAGCTGCGTCGCGGCGCCAGTAATAAGGATTGCGATTCAAGCGGAGATATTGGCCGCGCTTGTAGTCCGTCACAACGAATGGTCCCGAGGTAATGCGGCCTTCGCTGGGGCGATTGGCGGGCTCGATGGCAATCTCATCGAATATTTTGCCGACGCCGATGATGCGTTTCGGGAGATGAATCCTGACCGTGAGTTTGTCCGGGGTCTCGACAGTCACCAGGGTTGGTAAAAGAAATTCGTCTGCAACCACGGCTCCGGTGGCGGGCGCCAGCACCCTGCGCAAGGACCACGCAACATCCGCCGAAGTCAATGCGGAGCCATCGGAAAAGCGCAAGCCCGGGCGCAGCCTGAACACCAGCAGAGTGCCTTGTGGCGAGACCTGAAAACTCTCGGCGAGTTGCGGCTCGGGCTCCTGCGTTTGACGGTTGATCCGCAACAGCACGCCGCCCGTCAGGTAACGCACGAGTTCAGAGGCCTGTTCATCCACCTTTGCCGGGTCGAAGGTCTTGGGATCGTAGTGGATTGCCCATGCGAGTTCGCCATGCAGCCGGGGAGCAGACTGGCAAGGGGCAAAGATCGTGAGCAGTGCCGTGAGACTGGCAATCGCAAGCGAAGAACGCAGACAGTTAAGCATTGGTTTCGACCTCGGCGGTAAAGGATTCAAGAATCAGCAGAACGACAACCAGCAGCGCAATCGGCAGGTACACCCAGGAGGACCGCGCCAGCAGGGCTGAGTTGTCCAGTTCCAGGAGCATCGCACCCCAGGACGGCATGGGCTCGCCAACACCGAGACCGAGCGCGCCCAGATTAGCCTCAGCCACGATGAACGCAGGCACACAGATAAGAAACTGCGGCATCAACAGGGGACGAAGATGGGGCACAAGGTGCAGACGGATCAGTTGCCGGTTCTTGAGGCCGCAGGCATACCCTTGAATCATCCATTCAGAGGAACGAAGCACCGTTGCGCCGCGATAGATGGCGCGGGCGCAGGCCGGCCAGCCGAGGGCGGCAAGGACGAGAAAGGTGACCACGGCCGTAACCAGCGGCGACGCGGTTAACGGCAGCAAGGAACGGGCCATCATCAAGAGGAAGAACCACGGCAATGACAGAAAGACATCGCTCAGGAACATGAGCATGGCAGCTATGGAGGGAGGACTGAAAGCAGCCAGCAAGCCGAAGCAGGCTGCGATTGCGGTTGTGATAGCAGCAGCGGCGGTAGCGCCTGCCAACCCGATGAGAAGCGCCGCGGCTACGCGAACCGTGCGGTCGCGGCCCAGTTCGTCAGTGCCCGAGCTGTGCAAGGCAGTCGCTGGTGCCATGATGGCATCGCGATCCTGGAATGCATAGTCGTATGGGGTTACCCGGAGCACAAGAGCAGCGCCAAGTACCAGGAGCAATAGAATGGCAGCCGGCAGGCGCTTCTTCATACCGCCTCCAACGACAATGTGCGCGTCGCGAGCATCCCCGCCAATCCCACAACGAACGCCATCAGCAGGCTGATCGCAACCAGAACCGGAAGATCGCGGTTGATGACTGCGGACCACGCAAGCTGGCCCACGCCCGGCACGGTGAAGATTGCCTCGATGGGAACCAAAGCCCCCAGCGCCGTGACGATGGACAGCGTTGTGAGCGCGCAGAGTTGCGGAACTATATTCGGCGCTATGTGCATGCGTACCAGTGCATAAGGCGAGAGTCCTTGCGCTCTACCTTGCAGAAGGTGAGGCGCCCGCCATGCGCCCGCCAACAAGCTGCGCAGAAATTTGAATTCCCTGGCGGCGATGAGGAGAGAGAGCACCAGGATGGGACCGCCGGCATTGGCAAGGATGCAGGCGGTAGCCATGGCCGCCGTGGGAATTGCGAGGACAAGCGTGAAGGGCGCGCCCCACAAATATCCGCCCTTGCGCAGGCCGCTGACAGGCAGTGCGGCGCAAAGCGCCAGCAGCCAGCCGCGAAGAATGCCCTGAGCCAGCAGCAAAGCCGAAACCTTCAGGCGTGCGCCGATCAGTTCCGCAACCGGAACGTGATATTGACGCGACTCGCCGAAGTCGCCCTTGATCCAGCCTTCAAACTCATGACGCGCGACCTGGACTATGGTCTCCTGCGGGTTGTCTTCCGACTGAATTTCAGCTCGCGCAGCTTGCGCATATCTGGCATCCATCTCGCGTAAGTCGGAGAAGAACCCTGGGGCGAATCGCACCAGCAAGATTGTTCCGACGGCGGCGAAGAGCATGAGGAGCAGGGTACGCCCAACTCGCGCTGCGATGATCATCGGCAGTCTGACATGGCTTTCGTTTGCGCGTATCGAGTTCACTTGAACGGGCATCCGCTTCTCTTCCCTGCTCGGCAATGGTCCGGCACTGTATCGGGACCGGGCATTCGCACGGGCAAACTGTCGTCCTGATCAAATCCGCCTCACACTGACCTTATTTATTTCGACATACGAGTACATTTTCTAAAGACTGTACCGATGAGCGACAGACGTGTGGTTTCAGCAAGGCGTTGGCCAAAGTCAAGTCCCTGGAATAGATATGTCTATTGGGACAGGTATCTATATTGGCGTAATGCAACTTAAGATGAGCTGTCAGTATCTATGTAACCTGAATCATGCACAGGGTCATTTGGAACCACTGAGAATCCTGTTTTAGAACAGTAGGGACGCGAAGTTCGCAGCTTTGCGAACCGATTCTCAGAAGTCACCCAAATGGTGAGCAATGCAAATGGCCGTAGTCTCTGCATCAATGCCCGATAATCACCGGATGGGAAGTCAAGGGACAAGAGGAACATGTTTTTGGTAGTCCAAGACCGGTGCTGGCGCCTGCACTCATTACCGTCCGAGCACGCTTAGCCCGGATAATTCGTGAAGCCTGAGTTAGCGAAAGCCTTTTTGTGCTACAAACATGTTGACAAGACAGTGTTTAAGGCACAGAGAAAGGCTTTCGCTTGACCGATTCTATCGCGACAGAGCGT